>JAFEHB010000050.1_pt1 | contig 126165 bp, 117 predicted proteins | sample 9267121 | NCBI WGS metagenome assembly JAFEHB01 (sample SAMN17103336, study PRJNA684904) | human gut metagenome | isolation source: diarrhea sample from child under the age of five | host: Homo sapiens | place: South Africa: Mafikeng, Mafikeng Provincial Hospital | collected 2019-09 | reverse complement strand
TCGGAATCCGCTTCGCTACTTCCTCATGAACAAATAAGCGGAATAACCGCTTATTATCTGTAAGTGGACATTCGGAATCCGCTTCGCTACTTCCTCATGAACAAATAAGCGGAATAACCGCTTATTTGTTCATGAAGTGATATAAAGCACCGATTAAATTTGCGTCATTGTAGAATTGACAGTTTGTGATCTTCGGCTCCGGAACATATGGTGTTATCTTTCGCAATGGAATATTCTTCATTACTTCATCCAGGCTCTTCTGAAGATATTCATGCAGAAGCGGCTGCTGGCTGATGCCTCCGCCGATAGCAATGATGTCCAGATCCAGATAGATATTCAGGTTATAAATCTGTACTGCAAGACGATCTGTAAACTTCCTCAGACCTGCCAGAACTTTCTCATCACCTTCATTTGCCAGACCGAATATCTTCAATCCATCGTAAATCTGCCAGTCCTCTCCTGTATGCTTTGCAACAGTCTTTGCAAGTCCTTCCGCACCACTGATCATTCCCCAGTAGTTGTCCAACTCTGCCGGCCCCTTCGCCTCTGTGCATATATAGCTGTATTCGCCTGCGGTAAAATGATTTCCGCGGAAAAGCTTTCCGTTGAGGATGATCCCGCCTGCAACACCGGTTCCGATAACAACAACAGCCCCATTTGTACAGCCCTTAAGACTTCCTCTCCAGAACTCGGCAAGTGCCGCACATTTTCCATCATTTTCCACAGAAACCGGAATTCCGTAACGCTGGGAAAGTTCTGTACCAACAGTACTTCCTGCAAGATATGCAAGATATCCTGCTGTTACGCAATATCCATTCCTGTTGTCCAGCATACCAGGCATGCTGATGGCAATACCTTCAATGCGGTTTTTGTATTTCTCCACAACACTGTCCAGAACTGCATAATAGTCCTCTTTTGTCTTTGTATGATAGTCCGGTGTGGGAACCTTATCTTTTTCAAGAATTTCTGCATTTTCGTTCATTAATGCATATTTCGTAAATGTTCCGCCTGCATCAAAAACCAGATAATTTTTCATTTTCATTTTACCTCAAGCTTTATTTCTCGTCACCAAAATTCAGAGCAAGCTTTGCAAAGAAATCTTCCAGTGTCAGTCTTGCATCCAGATATTTGTAAACACGGATCTCACGGTTGTCCTGTCCATGGATGTATGTCATATCCTCTGCGATTCTCGGTGCAGGTACCATATCGTAGCTTACCTTTTCCAGTTCTTCCATCAGAACGGCGATGGTTCCCTGATCACCAAGTCCCCAGATCTCGCCCTGTGGCCAGTCCATTTCGTACTTGGCTGCTACATGGTTGAAATCCACCAGCTGCTCAAAAAGATATTTTCCGATCTTTCCACATGGGCGTACCTTCAGCTGAAGCTCTGCAAGAGAAACAGCCATCACTTTATAAAGACTCATCGGCACCTGCCATACCGGCACTTTGGAGGAAAATACTACGTTTGCAGCGTTGATATCCATCATCAGGTTGAACTCAAATCCGCCCTTTGGATAATCTGCTCCGCCGATCCAGATCACTGTCATGCGCTCTGCGATCTCCGGTTTCATCAGAAGTGCGGAGGCAACGTCTGTAATGGCACCCTGGCACGCAATGTACAGCGGTCTTTTATCCTCCTTCATCGCTTCCTCAATGATGAATCTTGCACCCTCGGAATCGATAGGTGTATTCTCATCTTCAAGGGCGCGTGGTGCACCCAGCTTTACCGGATACTGATTCTTAAGCCCCATAAGCTCCATGACTTTGATGATCTCATCGTAGCTTGCCTGTGCAGTGCCAAGCTCACCGTACTGCTGGGGATTTTTCCAGAAATGACCCGCAACAAGGCCTTTTACGTCGAATCTTGGTGTCATGAGATGATGCGCTACTGCATACTGGTCATCTGCCTCGTTTTTGCAATCTGTATGTACGATCACCCTTACTTTTTTGTTTTCCGGTACTGTATAGGCATAATTCCACATAATATTTTCCTCCTTATATAAAACAGATGTTCTGATAATCGAAAGGAGCACCTTTCGATGCTCCTTATTTTTTCTTTTTTGTTCGATTTAAATTTATGCGTTTTCTTTATTCCGCTGGTTCAGCTCTGCACGGATCTGCGGATATTTTTTATCCAGATCATATGGGATCAGCACAACGATAGAAAGTATTGTAGCTACCAGCGCAAGACCACCGAATGCAAAATTAATCGCTGTATGTGTCTGCGGGAACTCCTTTGCAATGCTGATACCATCTGCCATTGCCTTATCAAGCTTTGCTGCATCGTAGTTACCCCATACAAGAAGGGCAGATACGATAGCAGATGCTGCTGCTGAGGAAACCTTGTTTACAAATCCCTGGATCGCATTCTGTGTTCCACCAAGGTTTCTTCCTACCTGCCACTCTGTATAGTCAAAGATATCAGGCATCATGGAGAAGAACATACTGGAACGGAAACCAAAGCCAAGTCCGATCAGTCCAAGGGATGCTGTTGCGATCGTTCCATTGGATGTAAAAAACAGAATCGCAAAGCCAACACAGTCTACGATCGCTCCAAACTGGATCAGCTTGATCTTTGCAATTCCCTTACCATTGAGATAAGCTGCAAGGATCATAGTCGGGATTGCAAGCAAGGTAAGTAAAGTAAGTGCCAGTGACATTCCGCTTACATCACCAACAATGTAAGTATAATAGTACTGCATTGCACCATACATGGAAAGATATCCAAGGAAGAGGAAAAATACCTCGCCAAGGAACATGATGTAATATTTATTTTTTACAAGACTTCCGATATCCTTGATCAGAGAGCTCTTTCCTGCTGACTTTGTCGGAGGATTGATCTCCACGATGGAGAATACACAGATTGCCATGATGATGATAACGATGATTCCAAGCACAATGTTTGTGTTACGATATCCGGTAGCCAATGCTGCACCAGTTGCATCCTTGGAGCCGGAGAAGAAATATACCATCGGAAGCACGAACAGGGAAGATGTCAGTGATCCAAGGTTTGAAAATACAGTACGTGTTGTAGAAATCTTGGTACGCTCTGTTGCGGATGCTGACAGAGAAGATACGATCGGTGCCATCGGAATATTTACCAGAGTGTAGCCAAATGAAAAGATAACGTAAGTTACGTATGCCCATGCAAGCTTTGCACCTGCGCTCCATCCTGTCGGAACGGAAAACAGAAGAACCATACCAACTGCAAGGACCGGTGCACCGTAAAGCATCCATGGACGGTAACGTCCCATTTTTGTATCGGTACGGTCGATCATTGCACCTACCATATAGTCTGTGAATGCATCGATGAATTTCGTTACAACGAACATAAATCCAACAGCGCCGGCTGCAAGTCCCGCGCAGTTTGTGTAATAAAAGAGAAGATATGTATTGGCAAGAAGGTACGCAAGATTACAAGCATAATCACTGATACCAAAACCGATACGCTGTCTCCATTTGAACTTTGTTGTTTCATAATATGCCGGTTCGTGTTTTAACTTTTGCATTTCTTTCCTCCACCTTTTTTATGTTGATTTAACGACCCACTCAGAAACATGTAAATTTTTTCTGCGCGCCCTGTTTCTGGCGGATCGATCAGGTATGTTTCAACGACAAGCATATTATAATCAAAGATATTTGATTTTCGTTATCATTCTTTTAATATTTTTATCATTCTTCCAACATATTTCTAATATTTTTATAAACTCATTCAAGAATAAAATTCCTTACGCTTATATTTTTCCCGGTACTGCCTGGGAGTCATCTTCATATATTCTTTAAATACACTGCCAAAATGGCTCTGGGAATTGAAGCATACATAATCACTGATCTCTGACAGGGTCGCATCGGAATATTTCAGGAGATTGGCAGCTCTTTCTACACGGAATTTCCGGATATAATCCACGATCTTCTCTCCCGTATCCTGCCGGAAGCTTCTGGAAAGATGACCCGGGCTGATCCCGATAGCCTCTGCGATATCCTCAAGATATATCTTATGATGATAATTCCGGGAAATATAATCCTTGCACTGCTCTGTATAGCTGGAAAAACTTCTTGTTTTTTTTGTATCAGCTACCAGCTCTGTAAATTTATAAAAGCATCTTTGGTTCAGTTCGATCATTTCTTCCATAGTCCGGCATTGATCGATCTGATTAATGAAATGATCACTGAGACGATATGCATCTGCCGGCGAAACTCCTCCTGCTATAGCTTCTCTTGTTGCCAGTGTAGTTGTCACAATAGCCTGATTCCTCTGATGATTAAAATGTTTTCTGGAAAGGATCCCACCCTTTTCCAAAAGTGCTGTGGCTCGTTCATTAACCTCTTCCACATTTCCTTCACGTATACTATCCAGTACATATCGTTCTTCCATATATGTATGATGGTAGGCTGCCGCATCCAATTTGTCCAGTTCAATGCGAACTATTTCACCCTCCTCCCAAACTTCTTTTTCCTCGATGAGATTATTTTTTTCCATAAGGTCGTCCGGCTGAATATCCTTTCCCTCCAAAAGCTCATACAAAAAACTTACGAAATTCAACATCCGGTTCAGTGTCATTTTGTCCGGATGGCGTTCTTCCTTCATTGACATGTGATATTTCTTATAAAACTGATGTATTTCCACATAGCTGAGCTCTTCTGCACATACCGGACCTGACAGATAGAAATCCTGACCGCTCTGAACACAGAAGAAATAAATTTTATCAAAAACCTTATAAATAGTCGGTGCATTTTGTTCTTTTGTCTGGCAGATCAGGGACCGGCGCAATTCCTTTGATACAGTCAGCGGATTCTGTTTTTCGGAAAAAACCCCAAGACTCCGGATATTTTCTCCTGCTTCATCTGCATAAAAAATGGGAATCCCCCACAGGCTTTCCAGTTTTCTCAACAATGTATGTTCTACCATGTCAACATCCTTTCATCTATAATATCGGGCTGTTATTGGAATAAATTATATGTTTTTTTTCTTCCATGAGCAAGTCCCCAACCCTGCTTATTGCTTTTCACAACTTCGCAGGAAACTTACTTGATTCGGTTAAAAAGGCTTGCGGCTTTTTTCGGGGGAGAGTATGCTTGTAGTATCATAAATAAGAGAAACAAGGGGATTTTCCTATGAAAATATGTGGATTTAACAAAACAACCCTGCTGGATTATCCGGGAAGGGTAGCCTGTACCATATTCTTAGGCGGCTGCAACTTCCGCTGCCCATTCTGCCAGAACGGAGCTCTTGTCGTGGAGCCTGATACCCAGCTCGAATATTCCCAGGAGGAAATCCTGGCTTTTCTGAAAAAAAGAAAGGGGATCCTGGATGGCGTCTGCATTTCCGGCGGTGAACCCACGCTTGCCCCGGAACTGCCGAAATTTCTCGGCAGGATCAGGGAGCTGGGCTATGATGTAAAGCTCGATACCAACGGTTCCCGCCCCTCCGTGGTAAAAGATCTCGCAGCAGCTGACCTGATCAACAAGGTTGCCATGGATATCAAAGCCTGTCCTTCCAACTATCATGTGCTTACCGGTGTACATGCTGATCTGGATGGAATCCGGGAAACTGCCGGATGGCTGCTGGACGGACACCTTGATTATGAATTTCGTACAACGGTTGTGAAGGAACTTCATTCTGAAAAAGATTTTCAGGAGATCAGCCGGTGGCTAAGCGGTGCAAAAGCTTATTATCTCCAGGCTTATCGGGATTCCGACGGAGTTCTGATGCCGGGATTCTCTGCCTGCTCCGAGAAAAAAATGATAAACTACCGGGATATCCTGTCTCAGACGATCCCGGTAGTAGAAATTCGTGGTATGGAGCTGTGATCTGCGGATTTGCAAAACTGTTTGCTTATCTGCATGGATGCTGAAATTTTTCTGATCAGATGTTAATAAAACAGTACCAGTATCCTCCCTTTCCGCCTGGGATATGAATATCCGGACATTCCTTAAAGTAGGGAAAGCCAAACATATTGGCCATAAACCGTTCCTGCTGGCTGTATCCTCCGGGCACACCCAGTATGTACTGTCCCTGATGATTTCTGCACAGCAGAAGATGGCCGAAATTCTGATATCCGTACATGACAAAACGGTTGCTGCAGAAGCAGCCGTTTTGTCTGCATAAGGCACTGCAGTTCGATGGTCTGATCTTGCGACAGTCTGTGAAATAGCCGTCGTTAAACGGATCATCACAGGGTATTCCCGGAAGTGGACGAGAGGGCTCAGGTCGCGATGGTTCCGGCGGATGCGGTGATGGCTGACCTGGCCGCGATGGTTCCGGCGGATGCGGTGATGGCTGGCCTGGCCGCGGTGGTTTCGGCGGATGCGGTGATGGATGACCTGGTCGCGGTGATTCCGGCGGATGCGGTGATGGCTGGCCTGGCCGCGATGGTTCCGGCGGATGCGGACCGGGAGCCTGATATGAATTTCCAGTTTCCGATGCCTTCAATACCTCCTCCTGAACTTCCTCTACCGTCATGATCCTGTCTGACTTCTTCTGATATTCCTGCACTTCTGGCAAGGTTCCGTCTTTTTGATTTTCTTCCTCCTTTTCTCCCCGCTCTCTGCCTTTTTTCTCCGCTGCCTTCTGATATTCCGTTCCTGTTTTCTCCGCTTCCTCCCGAGGTTCCGTTTCTTTTTTCTTCCACTCGCGGAAATTCTCCGGCCGGATCGGCTGATCATCCCATTCTGTTCCCCAGAATCCGCCGGCATCGGAGATCAGAAGCAGTCCTCCAAGCTCCTGAAGACTTTTTCCCATGCCTCCAATATCCCCTGTATCCGTCTCCAGCGCGCACTCGATCCGCTCCTGCCCGGTAACACAGCTTCCGATCAAAATACCATCCATCAGCCCTTCCCGCCGCACAAACCCATACACTCTGCACCGACTTCCTGGCTCCAGTCCAACACAACGCAAATGAACCTCCACACGGCATTTCCTATCTCTGGCCTCCACCCTCACATAACCGCTGCTGCCGTCTTTTTTTCCTTTCCGATACTCGTATACATACGCAACAAAACGCTGATATCCAGCCAACGCACGTCCCTCCGGTATTTCGGTTTCGTTAATATATATGAAGTTTAAGAGAAATCATTCCATCAACGTGAAAAAGCTCCAGGATGTACAAACGCAAAAAAAGAATCCCTCAACCAAGGGATTCTCAATCTGTTAGTCGAAAAATACGGCTATACCAGAATCGGTACATCAACACAGAATATCAACAGACAGGTGCGAAATTAAAATATGCGGAAAATTTTCGCTTTTGTCAAAAAAGCATTACTATCTTAGAACATTTTGCGCTTGTCAGGGTTCTCCGTATATGCTACACTGTACAGGAACAATCGTGTTACAGGGTGGCTGACCTCTAGTCCAAAAAGGATGGAGGTGGTGCTGATGAACGACAACCATTTTGACTTCAAAGATCTTATGGCTTTTGGCATGTTCATTCTAGCATTGCTTACGTTCGTATTAACGTTTTGTAAGTAATTCTTTACATAGAAAAACCACCCAAAAACTTTGGCCGAGTACAGGGTGGGATTTTCTAATCTTCTCTTATAAGGTCAACCCCTTGTGGGCGGTTGTTCTTTATGTTTGTATTATAGCACTACTATTCAAAGCATTCAAGAATATTTTCATCTGTAAATATAAAAACCCCCTGGCGATCCACGCTCGGGACATTCACCAAAGGCTTTCTCTTAATCTATATTTTATTTCTCGCTTTTCTTTACCTTTTCCCATGTATTACCTTTATCTTTATTTTTTTCCTGGCAAATGTAGAAGATTCTCCTTTCTTTTCTCATTGAGGTAACACAAGGTAACACAAACATACGTTCCTTCATTTTTCACAAACAAAAAAAGAATCCCTCAACCAAGGGATTCTCAAGCTGTTAGTCGAAGCGACAGGATTTGAACCTGCGACCTCTGCGTCCCGAACGCAGCGCTCTACCAAACTGAGCCACGCTTCGTTATTCTGTTTCAGTTGTTTATGTATTGCTCAACTGCAAGAGCTATTATATTAGAGTTTCTTTACTTTGTCAATAGAAAAAATTAAAATTTTTCAAAAAAATCGAATTTTTTCTTTTTTCCTGCTTCGGGCGTGCATTTTCGCAGACCCGAAGCAGTTTTGGGAAAGGTTCTTTATAACATATCAAATATATTCAGGTGAAATATGTGCTTATTTCACTGTAACTGTTACCTTTTTTGTGATTCCGTTGCTGCTTACATAGATAACAGCTTTTCCTTTTTTCACACCTTTAACAACACCTTTGCTGCTTACAGTAGCAACTTTTGTATTGCTGCTTCTGTAGGTGATCTTTGCCTTTGAAGTAGCAGCTGCCTTGATGGCTGTTGTTTTCTTTGCTTTTACACTTACAGCTGTTTTGGATGTGATCTTCAGGCTGCCTTTTTTCACTGTGATCTTGCAGGTTGCTTTGTAGCTTCCGCATTTTACTGTAATTGTAGCTGTTCCTGCTTTTTTTGCTGTTACTTTTCCGCCTGCGCTTACCACTGCAACGGATTTATTACTGCTTGTATAAGTAACTTTTCCGCTAACGCCTGTTTTTTTCACTGTGATCTGGCTTGTTCCACCCACAAATACAGTTTTCGCTGAAGCCGAAGCTTTTACAGACGGCTTCTTAACTGTAATTTTGCAGGTTGCTTTATAATTTCCGCATTTCGCTGTGATCACAGCTGTTCCTGCCGCCTTTGCAGTTACCTTTCCATTTGCGGCTACAGCTGCAACAGATGGTTTGCTGCTTGTATAGGTTACTTTTCCGGTAACACCTGCGGTCGTTGCTTTCAGCGTCACCGTAGCTGGAGATCCTTTTACATAAAGCGTTTTCGATGATACATTTATTTTTACAGATGGCGTTTTTACAGTAAGCTTGTACTGTGCAGTTTTTCCTGCAGCAGATGTTGCTGTGATCACGGCTGTTCCTGCTGCTTTTGCAGTTACTTTTCCGTTCTCGTCTACAGATGCAACCGTTTCATTATCGGAAGCGTATGTTACATCCTTGCAATTTTCGCCTGTTGCTTCAAGCTGTCTGGAGCTTCCGACATAAAGAACTCCTGAATTTTCTTTAAAAGCAATTGTTCCATACACCAGCTGAACAGAAACATCCGCGTGATCATCACTGGAGACTCTTACTGTATAGGTTTCATTTTCCGGTCTCGCTACAGTAGAATCCAAAGCAACCACTCCATCTGCGGCTACACCATCCTGTACAAGATATGTTGTCTGTGAATCATGTCCGACACCTGTTGTATAGAAAACAGATACCTTCGGATTTTTGTATTTATCAAGATTTGCAAGCTTTACATGGGTGCTGTCCGTAAATTCCGGAGAAACATCCATCTCTTCTGTTGCCTGCGGTTTGATATAAATACCATCTGCAAATTCATATACATACGCACCGTCTGACATAATATACGTGATCCTGTTTACGGTTTTTCCTTCAAGACCTGCATCTTTTGCAAACGCAGCCTTATATACCTTCACCCACATCTCGTTCATATGACGCATACCATATTTTCCGCCATCTGTTGTTTCCAGGATCATTCCCTGGACCCCGGAGTTAACTGCAAAACCAGCATCACTCTTTGTGTCGCGGAGATATTTTGTGCTGGTTTCTTTTACTTTGATCTCATAATCTCCCCAACGAGAAGATGTATTGAGTGTTGCCTCCGCATCTGTCACAGTTGCCTTTACATTAAATTTTGTAGCACTGTATGTTCCATCTGCATTCAATGTTTTATACTGCCTAGGCTCTACCGTCGGAGTACGTCCAAGGGTGATCCCTGCTGCTTCTATATATGCTCCGCTTTCCGGAAGTTCTCCCGCTTCTGAAAGGATCCGCGCCTCTACATACGTTTTTGCATCTGTAGCTACACTAACCTTTTTTACTCCTGCGATCTCATATCCATTTTCTGTCAGATTCTGAACATCTGCATTTCCGAAAGCAGTGCTTTTTCTGGTTGTGGCAGATGTAACGGAATCATATTTACGGCTCGTTGCATCTCCTGCATAAAATTCCTCGTATGACAGAGATGCAGTACCGTAAAGTGTTCCTGTCAGTGCCTGATGTCCATTTGCCGCCTTATAATAAATATCCGTTCCCGGAATCTGTGTATATCCATCCACTGCTCCCTTTACCCAGTAATAGGAGACATTGGAAACCGTGATCGGCTGGCCTGTCAGTGTGATATTTTTTGTCATATCCACATAATTGTCGCTTGAGATCATAACCGTGTAGATCTCATCCCCGGCCCTGGCTACACTGCTGTCAAAGGTTACCACCCCGTTCTCTGCCACTGCATGATCTACAACATATGTTGTTTTTTTACCATGACCGCTTCCTGTTGTGTAGTATACGGAAACCTTAGGGTTTTCATATTTGTCAAGGTCATCAACTTTAACCTGGGTTGTATTTTCTTTTACAAAAGCCGCCTGTACCTGCATTCCTGCTTCAGGCTGTTTTTTTACAAGAGGAGCTTTGTCTCCAAACTCATATACATAGGAGCCGTCCGGGGTAATATAAGTCACCTTTGATATTTTTTCCCCGATAAGCCCGGATCCTGCTGAAAATGCAAATTCGTAAGGCTGTACCCAGATTTCATAGGTATGACGAAGTCCTACCTTCTTACCGCTGGCAGTTTCAAGGATTACTCCCAGTGTATTTCCACCTACGGCAAAATCACCCTGTCTGGAATTGCGGAGATATTTTGTGCCGGCTTCTTTTACCACCAGCATGTAATCGCCCCAGATCGACGGTGCCTGGATCTGGGCAGATGCATCTGTGACCGTTGCCTTTACATCGAATTTTGTTGCACTGTATGTTCCGTCTGTATTCAGTGTTTTATACTGTCCTGTTTCCTGTGACGGTGCTTCATTCAGCGTAATATCTGCTGCCTCTGTATAGACACCCTTTTTCGGAAGCTTGGAAGCAGCTTTCAGCACCTGTGCATCTACATAAGTTTCTGCGTCCACTGCAACACTTACATTCTTCACACCCTGGATCTGATATCCTGAAGAGGTTACTTCTGTGCTGTCCTCATTGGTAAAAATCTGATTTTTACTCGTTGTTGCCGAAGTGATAGCGTCATAGCTCTCCTGAGTGGTATCGCCGGCATAAAATTCTGAATAACTTAAGGTTGTCGTTCCGTACAGCTTTCCGGTCAGAGCTGTCTGCCCGTCTGCCGCTTTTACATAAACGCCTGTTGTACCTATCTGTGTATATCCCTCTGCCGGCTGCATGGACCAGAGATATTTCACTCCTGCAACAGTGATCTCAGAAGCATCCTGAAGGACCTCGCCTGCTTCTGCCATAAATGCTTCTCCATCACCGAATACCTCTTTTGTATCCTCCTGGATCTGCTCTTCCTCTTCCTGTTGAATCTCTTCTGCTGAAATTTCTGCTACTTCTTCCTGAATAGCTTCTGCATCACTTTCTTCTGGCTCTTCCGACTGAATATCAGCTTCACCAACTTCCGGCTGATCCTGGGAAACAGACTCCTGATCCTCGTTCTCTCCTTCTTCCTGTGCTGTCTCTCCTTGTGTTTCTCCTGACACGTCACTAAAAACTTCCGCCTCAGACGCCATTGCCGTTACCGGTACTCCTGATGCGATCACCGCTGAGCTCAGAACGAGTGCAGCTGACTTCTTAAAAAGCTTCCACTTATGCATACCAGTCCTCCTCTTTGTCTTTTATATTGCACAACTTTATACCAGATCATGACCTTACAGCTGCTCTGGTTAATTGAAATTTCTTCCGCAGGATATTCAACATATATCAGCTTCTGCAGAAGTGCTCTATCAAGCACACTTTAGTTTGTTCAAACTAACATATCGTTATTTTATCAATACCGGAATTATTTGTCTATACATATCTGGCAAAAAAGCCTCACGGTTATTGTTATTTTTTTCTCAACTAAAAATTGTTTTCAAAATATTTTTGCATTATTATCTGATAATTTAAAATAAAAAAAGTATATATTCCAAGACGTCATTTCAGGAAATGCAACAGACATTGCCATTTCCTCCGGCATTCTCAGATCATATACTTTTTATATTTCTATATTTTTTCTTTCTTTTATGCCCAGCGGCTCTTCTGTTCTTCGCAGATACTGTTCCACTGGCAGTTTCCACAGATTTTCTTACGTTTATCTATCGCAAGGATTTTTTCCTGGACTTTTTTTGTAAACTCGCTGAAGTACAATGTCTGTCCGGCCTTCAGTCCACATTTTTCCAGCACTGCATTGTCATACTCTGCCACTTTATCTCCGGCTTCGCAATGTCCGCCCCGATTATTCGGACAGGCAGAGCAAATCTCATCCGTATCCACATGAAGCCTTATTTTCTTTCCCTGCAGAAAAATCTTCAGCATCTCGGCCATATGTGCAGTAAAACCGTTACTGTAGCCTTCCCCCTTAAAATACGCCAGGCACATACCATGATGAGGGCGCAGCGGAATGACCATTTCCTCTGTGCCCTCATCAGAAGCATATGCCGCAGCACTGCTTTTATCTTGCATATTTACGTACCTTTCCTGATAAAACATAAGCCAGTGCGATCTTGATAAGATCCGGAATGATAAACGGGAATACACACCAGCCAAGAACTGCCATAAGACCTACCGGACCTGTGCTTCTTGTATAAGCAAACATAAACCATACGGTTCCAAAGGCATAGCATACGATCAGTCCAACGACCATGGAAATGATCTGAACGACCGGTTTTCTGCCAAAAATGTGCTCAAATGCCCACATAACAAGTGCTGAAAAGATAAATCCAACGATATATCCACCTGCATTTCCGAGAAGAGCTCCAATGCCTCCGGAAAATCCCGCAAAAACCGGAACTCCTACTGCTCCAAGAAGAACGTAAACCAGAATTGCCAGAGTTCCTCTTTTTCCTCCAAGCACACCAACTGCCATAAATACTCCGAATGTCTGCAGAGTAAACGGTACCTGTGCCGGAATGGAAATCCATGAGCAAACTGCCATCACTACCGCAAAAACTGCAATGTAAACAAGATCATACGTCTTGCTTCTGCCTGCTGCCACTGTTGTCATAATAATCTGTATCCTCTCTTTCCTTTTCTGCTTTTCCTGGCGGAAGATCATTCCTGTCCTTTATAAATAATATCCGCTCTTTTGCTGTTAACAATTTAACATAACAGGATTCGATTGTCAACTCAATTACATTTTCAAGTTTACATTTTTTATAATACCGTCTGCTATACGCAAACCTGTCACTGTTCACTCCGTTCTCAGTAACACGCTTCGCGATGCACAGAATTTATGCTGATCGCATAAATTCGCGCGGTATGTCTCGGGTTTTCTGTGACCTTCGCTCACAAAAAACACCTCGCGGGACATTACCAGTGAACAGTAACGCAAACCTGTCATTTGTAAATGATATTGCCAATTTTCACTTTCAAATTTCTCCCTCTGATGCTATACTGAAACCAATGAGTTTTCAGCAAAAGGGGGATTTTTCCACATGGATATACACGATATTCATAACATCAGCACCAACTGCACACGGACCGAATTTGTAGGGACCGCAGTTCTTGACACAATCGGACTCGTGATCTCCGGAGTTGATGATTCTCTGCTTAAAGAGATGAACGTAGGTACCCAATACCACTGTCTGGGGCTTTTCAGTTCCCGAACAGGCGCTGCCGGCCAGATCACAGCTATTGACGATGCAGTAAAAGCCACAAATACAGAAGTCCTTTCCATTGAACTTCCAAGAGATACCAAGGGCTGGGGCGGTCACGGAAACTATATCGTCCTTGGCGGAAATGATGTATCCGACGTGCGTCACGCCATTTCTCTGGCTCTGGAACTGACTAACAAATATGCAGGTGAGGTCTACATCAGCGAATCCGGCCACCTGGAGTTTGCTTTTTCCGCAAGTGCAGGTCCTGCTATCCATAAAGCCTTCGGCACACCTCTGGGTGAAGCATTTGGTTTCATGGCAGGTTCTCCGGCTGCTATCGGTCTTGTGATGGCAGATAATGCCGTGAAATCCGCAGCAGTATCAATTACACAATATATGACTCCGAATATCGGTACCAGTCATTCCAACGAAGTGATCATCGCCATCTCCGGTGATGCCAGTGCTGTAAAAGCTGCTGTACTGGAAGGCCGTCAGACAGGTCTTGAGCTTCTCATCGGTATGGGAACCTATCCGGAGATCCCGGGTACGCCGTATCTGTAAAATTTCCGTATCATCGGAAACAGCGTAATTTCCACACGTCGTATTTTCCGGATGTTTTTCATAGAAACATATCTGTATCACGCAAAACAGCGCTGCAAAGATCTTCCTGTGATCATGCAGCGCTGTGCTTATTTATTGTTGATTTTTCCTGATAGTCTTCCGGATCAGCCCACCTGATATACATCTGCTGACTGAAGTCCGAAGCTTAATGCCTCAGAATGGCTTCCACAGTAGATATCCACATGTCCGTAAGGAGTTCCCAGATCCTCTACCGTATAAACAGTGCCGTTGATCAGAAGCTTGGTACCAAACGGAACACCTGCCATAGCAACGGTACGTCCTGCTGTCGGAACTGTTCCGCTAGCGGTAAGATTACCGGCTGTACCGCAGCACTGTGCACAGTTGCAGTATGCGGTCAGTGTAAAGTTTCCAAGATATGTTCCCTGACTGGAAGAACCGGAATCAGACGTATCCGCAGAGGCATCTTCCGTCTCCTCGGAAGCTGTCTCATCATTGGAAACCTCCTCCTGGGAGCTGTCCTCGGAAACATCTTCGGAACTTCCGGACTGTACATCATCTGCTTCCTCTTCCTCCTCTACAACAATGTCTGTACTTGTAGAGCTGCTGGAAGACTCAGTTGTATCCTCCTCCGGATCATAGCCGTAATCATCGTCAGAATCAGCCTCTTCACTGCCCTCGTTATCCTGATCGGCCTCTTCCCGGGCTGCAGCCTCTGCTGCCTGTCTCTCAGCCTCTGCTGCCGCTTCAGCCTTAGCTTTCTCTTCTGCAGCCTTCTCCGCCTCTGCCTGCTGTACCAGAGCGGTAATACTGCTGTCTGCATTACTGATATCTGCCATCAGCTGCTGAGCCTCTTCCTGGCTGGCGCTGATCTGGTTTACATAAGAGTTAATATCATCGCTTGTGCTGGAAGCCATGGACTGCACTTCCTGCTGTTTGGCTGCACGCTCCGTCATCAGTTCATCGATCTCTGCGGACTCCGTTTCAACCTTTTTCTCATTCTCCTGGATATTCTTCTGAAGACTCACATATTTATCCAGCATGTCTCTGTCGTATGTAGAAATCTGGATCGCATTCTCTGCGCGATTGAGGAATTCTGCAAGGCTCTCGGAAGAAAGCAGTGTCTCCAGTGCGGAAGTCCCGGCATTCTCATACATATATGCGATTCGAAGCTTCATGGATTCATACTGATCTGCAGATGCCTTCTTCGCTTTTTTCAGTTCTTTTTTTACTTTATTTAATTCATCTTCCTTCTCAGCAGCCTGGATACTAAGCTCAGAAATGCTGTTGGTAAGATCCTCATACTGTGCGTTTAAATCAGCCAGATAGCTCTCCAGCTCCTGCTTCTTGCTCTCCAGTGTGCCGATGCTGCTCTGTACCTGTGCAAGACCCTCTTCAGCGGCCTGTTTCTCCGCCTGTGCCTCTGCGATCGCAGCGTCTGTACCTGATGCATATACGGGGTTTCCCATGGAAAGAGCGAGCATACCCGTAAGCAGTAATGTGAAAACTTTTCTATTCTTCATATAAACACCTTTCGTCCTTTCATGGGTTCTAGTATAACACATTTTTCATAAAAAGCAATAATTTTATTTTATTTTTGTAACAAATACGTAATAATTTAAATATTTATGAACTGGAAAGCGTTTTTTTGTTTTCCGGAGCATGAAAAAACTGCCCTCTCACAGATTTATCTGTAAAACGGCAGTTTTTATTCTATGCTGTTCCAATTCAAAAATCATCAGCTACGAGAATACTTCTCTGATGTAATCCCCCCTGAAGCTGCTTCTCTTACTCCGCAGCCTCCATAAGAACCTCATTCTCAGCTTCCTCAGCCATTACTTCCTGATACTTGTCCAGGATGATCGTCTGGATCTGCTCTCTTGTTGCTGAATTGATCGGATGAGCGATGTCACGATATTCACCGTCGCTTGCCTTACGGCTTGGCATTGCGATGAACAGCCCCTTCTCGCCTTCGATCACTTTGATGTCATGTACCACAAACTCATCATCTATTGTGACAGACACAACGGCCTTCATTTTCCCTTCTTTCGCTACCTTCCTCACACGTACATCTGTAATATTCATTGCTACTTGCCCCTTTCATTTCGCTAACCGTATCTGCGGAAATCTGATCTTCTGCATTTATAATACGTAGCGTTCGTTTTTCTCTACGACGATCTTCACTTCTCCTTCTTCGCCGCTGTAATATGAATTCGCCCGGATGGTATCCCGGCTCTCAACAATGCAATTCTCAATATGCGTATTATCTCCAAGATATACGTCATTAAGGATCACAGAGTTTTTGATCACACAGTTATTTCCTACAAATACATCACGGAACAGAACAGAGTTCTCCACGGTTCCGTTGATGATACATCCGCTGGATACCAGACTGTTCTTCACAGTTGCACCCGGATTGTACTTAGCAGGAGGTACATCTGCGATCTTGGTCTTGATCGCCGGCTCCTGTTTGAAGAAATAGTTCCTGATTTCCGGTTTCAGGAAATCCATGTTTGTCTGATAATAAGCCTCTGCAGTAGAGATATTATTCCAGTAGTTATCGATCTTATATCCGTAAATCCTCTTCAGATTTTTGTAACGGATAAGAATATCATTTACAAAATCATGCCTTCCTTCCTGGGCAGCACGCTCGATCAGTTCAATCAGCTGCCTTCTTCGGATGACATAGATACCAGTAGATACTGTATTATAGGAGGAAACGATCGGTTTCTCTTCAAATTCCTCGATCCGACAGTCCTCATTCATGCGGAGAACACCAAATCTTTCAACCTGGCTCTGATCCTTGCATGTAGTACATACAACGGTAACATCTGCCCGCTTTGCGATATGATACTCCAGGACTTTATTGTAATCCAGCTTGTAGATTCCATCACCGGAAGCGATCACCACATAGGGTTCATGACTGTTCTTTAAAAAGCTCAGGTTCTGATAGATAGCATCTGCAGTACCCTGATACCATAAGCTGTTGTCTCTGGTAATGGTTGGAGTAAAGACATAAAGTCCTCCCTGTTTTCTTCCGAAATCCCACCATTTGGATGAACTCAAATGCTCGTTAAGGGAACGGGCATTATACTGTGTCAGCACAGCAACCTTCTGGATATGTGAATTTGCCATGTTGCTGAGGGCAAAGTCGATCGCGCGGTAACTTCCTGCAATAGGCATTGCCGCGATTGCTCTTTTGTTTGATAATTCTCTCATGCGGTTATTATTACCGCCTGCCAAAATAATACCTATCGCTCTCATTCTTTCCCACCGTCCTTTGCTGCAATTACCTGGCCGGCTGCCAGTTCTCCGTCAGGGTAGTCTTCTTTTGTTGTAACACCGGCGATAGCGGTATTCTTACCGATTTTGACACTGTCCGGAATCACGCTGTTTTCGCCGATAGCCACAAGTCCAAAGGAATATACAGCCGGTTTCAGAACATTCGGTACTTCCTCGCCGCATCCGATCACAACATTATTTCCGATGACAACATCTTCTGCCACGATAGCTTTATCCATAACAACATTCTCACCAACTGCTGTATTCTTCATGATAATAGAATCACGTATCACACTGCCCTTGCCGATGATAACATTCGGACCGATCACTGAATTATGTACTTCACCATAGATTTCTGTTCCCTCACCGATGATACACTTGTCCACAACTGCATCTGCGGAAATATACTGTGGCGGGATCACATCTCCCTTGGTGTATATCCTCCAGAATTCCTCATAAAGATTAAACTCCGGAATGATATCGATCAGCTCCATATTTGCTTCCCAGTAAGAACCAAGAGTTCCTACATCTTTCCAATAGCCGTTGTACTCGTAAGCAAAAAGGCGCTGTCCTTTCTCTTTACAGTACGGAAGGATATGTTTACCGAAGTCGCAGCCATTCTGATCCTTCAGGGCGATCAGTGCTTCCTTAAGAACCGGCCATGAGAAAATATAGATACCCATGGATGCAAGATTGCTGCTTGGATGCTCCGGTTTCTCCTCAAACTCAGTAATACGGCTGCTCTCATCAGTAACCATAATACCAAAACGGCTGGCTTCCTCAATGGGAACCGGCATACACGCAATTGTAATATCTGCCTTGTTCGCCTTGTGGAAATCCAGCATCACTTCGTAATCCATCTTATAGATATGATCACCGGAAAGGATCAGTACATAATCCGGGTTATACTGCTCCATATAAGCCAGATTCTGATAGATCGCATTGGCAGTTCCTGTGTACCATTCACTGCTTGTGCTCTTCTCATACGGAGGAAGGACTGTGACACCGCCTTCATTGCGGTCAAGATCCCACGGAATACCGATACCGATATGTGTATTCAGGCGGAGAGGCTGGTACTGTGTCAGCACACCCACCGTGTCAATTCCCGAGTTAATACAATTGCTCAGTGGAAAATCGATGATACGATATTTACCACCAAAAGCGACTGCCGGCTTTGCAACCTTTTCTGTCAAAACTCCTAACCTGCTGCCTTGCCCACCGGCCAAGAGCATGGCAATCATCTCTTTCTTAATCATGCGATCACCTCTTGTATGTTATGATTATTCCATTATAGCATACTTTACTGTGTTAGTGAACATTTTTTACAATTATTTTAGCTGTATTTTACTTTTTTTATCGCTATTGTATATTATAAATTGGTAAGACTCATCATTTTTTTCATTCCTCTGGTAATTTTCAACATTTTTCGATGTTATTTTCTGGTTACTTTTATATTCCGGAAAAAACCGCTTTTTTAGCCAAAAGAACCACTTTTCAATTGTTTCTGTTGGCGTTATAATAAAACAGACAAAAGAGCTACGAAAATAACATATATATAAGGAGATTATTATGTATCAGATAGACTTTCATAAACCGCTCCATATTCATTTCATCGGAATCGGAGGCATCAGCATGAGCGGCCTTGCCGAGATCCTTCTGGAAGAAAATTTCCGGATTTCCGGTTCCGATGCCAAATCCAGCCCGCTGACCCGCACACTGGAAGAACGTGGCGCTGTGATCTATTACGGACAGCGTGCTTCCAACATCAAGGATGATGTAGATGTGGTTGTCTATACAGCAGCGATCCACCCGGACAACCCGGAATTTGCCTGTGTGAAAGAAAAAGGGCTTCCAATGCTCACCCGTGCAGAGCTTCTGGGACAGATCATGCGGAACTACGATACACCGATCGCAATTTCCGGAACCCACGGAAAAACCACTACTACTTCCATGGTTTCTCATATCCTTCTTGAGGGCGACTGTGATCCTACCATCAGTGTTGGCGGAATCCTTCCTGCTATCCACGGAAATATCCGCGTTGGAAATTCTGAGACCTTTATCACAGAGGCATGCGAATACACCAACAGCTTTTTAAGCTTCTTCCCTAAGATCAGTGTGATCCTGAACATGGATGCCGATCATCTGGATTTCTTCAAGGACATCGATGACATCCGCCATTCCTTCCGGAAATTTGCAGAGCTTCTCCCTGCTGACGGTACTCTGATCATCAACGCCGACACACCGAAGTATGAGACGATCACCCGGGAGCTTCCATGCAATGTTCTTACCTATGGTCTGGAGCACGATGCCGATTACACCGCGGCAGACATTACCTGGGATAAATACGGACATCCTTCCTTCTCCGTTCTCTTCCGGGGCAAAAAGATCGGCAGCTATTACCTTCGTGTACCGGGCATCCACAATGTATCCAATGCGCTGGCTGCTATTGCCATAGGACGCCTTCTGGACCTTCCGGATGATGTGATCGTCAAAGGTCTCGGAAGCTTTACCGGTACAGACCGTCGTTTCCAGTATAAAGGCGAGATCGGCGGTGTCACCATCATTGATGATTACGCTCATCATCCAACCGAGATCGAGGCAACCCTTCATGCTGCAAAGAATTATCCGCATCAGAAGGTATGGTGTGTATTCCAGCCTCATACCTACACACGTACCAAAGCTCTTCTTCCGGAATTTGCAAAAGCACTGACTCTGGCCGATCATGTTGTACTGGCTGATATTTATGCCGCACGAGAAACAGACAATCTTGGTATTTCTTCCCAAGATCTCCAGAAACAGATCCAGGAACTTGGAACCCCCTGCGAATATTTCCCGACTTTTGATGAGATCGAGAGCTTCCTCTTAAAAAGTTGTGCACATGGTGATCTGTTGATAACTATGGGCGCCGGAGACGTTGTAAACATTGGAGAACACCTTCTCGGAAAATAATTATCCACATTATCCACATGCTTATGCACATTTCAGACGTGCCTGGCATGTGGATTTTTTTGTGTATAACCTACTTGACATAATTCAACAGCCAAATCCAACAAATACCGCATTTTTCTTACAAAATTAAGGTTTTTATTAGTTGCTGATAATGTTATCCTCAAAGTTTTCCACACTATCCACATTTTCCACATGGAAATTGGTGCACAACTTCTGTGAAAATAGACTATTCTCAAGTAAAAGCGGTTGTGCTATAATCCTTTTTAGCATGGCGGACTTTGGGATATCGCCTGAAATATCTGCCGTATTTTAGAAAGGGAGCTGCTGATCATGAGCCTGATTTCACTTCAGAATTCCTCTGAACTGGGGGTAACGATTCTTTCCAATCGCTTTATTGACAATTTCATGCCTCGTGCCAACGGGGAGTTCGTAAAGGTATATATCTACCTTCTCCGGATGGTATCTGCCACTCCTTCTTCTTTCAGCCTGGAGCATATGGCAGACAGCCTTTTCTGCACGGAAAGAGATATTTCCCGTGCACTGAAATACTGGGAAGGTGAGAAACTGATCGCATTAGCCTATACTGCAGAGCAGAAGCTTTCCGGGATCACTTTGCTGGAACCTTTTGCTGATACCGGTCATAGAGAGAGCAGCGCTTCCATGGATACTTTCACCGGTTCCGGCAATTCTGCTTCCGCTTCCGGAAACACGGATCCGGGAGTCCCGAGCTCCGCTGATTACATTCTCAGTCTCACTCCTGACCGGATCAGAGAACTTAAGCAAAACGAAGAGATCAGTCAGCTTCTCTATATCACAGAGCAGTATCTGACCAAAACACTGACGCCTACAGAAATGCAGAAGATCCTTTTTTTCTATGATGAGCTCCATATGTCTGCGGATCTCATCGAATATCTGGTGGAATACTGTGTTTCCAGAGGCCGCAAGAGTATGCGTTATATTGAAACAGTTGCACTCGCCTGGGCAAAAGACGGCATCACCACCGTCGAGATGGCACGGGATGCCAGCTCCCGTTTTTCCAAGGATTATTACACGATCCTGAAGGCTATGGGGATCAGCGGCCGCAACCCTGTTGATAACGAGATCACTTACATTGATACCTGGCGCAAGACCTACGGTTTTGATCTGGAGCTGATCCAGGAAGCCTGCAGCCGTACTGTCCTTTCCACCGGACAGCCCAGTTTCCAGTATGCGGATAAGATCCTCTCCGGCTGGAAAAAGAAAAACGTACATACGCTGGAGGATATCCGGCTTCTGGATGCCGCACACAAAAAACGCCAGCTTGAGAAATCTGTTTCCAGGAAGAAGCAGCCCCAGACCCAGCCTCAGAATAGCAACCGCTTCAATAATTTCCACCAGCGTGATTATGATTTTGCGGAATATGAGAAACGTCTTTTAAATAATCAGTAACAGAAACTGGAAGGAGCGCTTTATGCCTTTACAGAATTTTCAATATGATACTATAATGAGAGAATACAGCCGCCGGCAGGCACAGAATCACCGCATTCTGGAGGAACACACAGCCGAAGCCTACGGAAAGATTCCCCGTCTGAAAGAGATCGATGACGAGGTGGCAACTTTAAGTGCCGACAAAGTCCGACGTCTTTTAAACGGCGAAGAAAAGGGAACTTCAGATCTGAAGGCAGCCATTCAGGAGCTTTCCGATGAACGGATCACCCTTCTTGTTGCAAACGGCTTTCCCGGAGACTATCTGGAGATGCCTTACACCTGCCCTGACTGCCAGGATACCGGCTATATCGGCAGCCGGAAATGCACCTGTTTTAAAAAAGCTGAGATCGAGCTGCTTTATGCACAGTCCAATCTGAATGAAATTCTCGAAAAAGAGAATTTTGACAGCTTTTCATTTGACTATTATTCTGCTACAATAAAAAACGAAGCCACGGGACTGTCTGCCCTGGAAACAGCCAGACGGGCCTATGATACTGCACAACGCTTTGTGCAGAACTTCGACCATAAATTTGAAAACCTGTTTTTATATGGTGATACCGGTGTGGGAAAAACCTTTCTTTCACACTGCATCGCACGGGAGCTTCTCAGATCCACCCACTGTGTTCTGTACTTTTCAGCCTACGATCTTTTTGATATGATGGCTGCGAATTCTTTTTCCCGAAAAGATACCGGCACAGACGAGGAACTGATCTATGATTGTGATCTTCTGATCATTGATGACCTGGGAACGGAGCTTACCAACAGTTTCGTATCTTCACAGCTTTTTCTCTGTCTCAATGAGCGGATCATGCGCAGGAAATCCACGATCATTTCCACGAATCTGACGCTCAAAAATTTCTCGGATACCTATTCCGAGAGAACATTTTCCCGAATTGCCAGCAACTATCAGATGATATCGTTGATCGGGAAGGACATCCGTATACAGAAAATATTTTTAGGAGGAAATTAAAATGGCACAGGTAAATACAAAAGATTTTTCCACACTCCCGGTAGGAAGACTTGGACTGATTCCCCTTCAGAGCTGCAGCTCATTAGGCGCGAAGGTGAATGACTGGCTGGTCAAATGGCGTGCCGAAAGACAGTATCCTGGAATGGACTCCTTTGCATTCGAGGGATACAAGCGCGATTCTTACATTATTGAAGCCAAGACTCCACGTTTCGGCTCCGGTGAGGGTAAATGTACCATCAACGAATCTGTCCGCGGTGATGATATCTACGTAATGGTAGATGTGACAAATTACAGCTTATCCTATCCAATCGGACCTTACACGAATCTTATGTCCCCGGATGATCACTTCCAGGATATGAAGCGTGTTATCGCCGCTGTAGGCGGAAAAGCCCGCAGAGTCAACGTGATCATGCCATATCTCTATGAGAGCCGCCAGGACAAACGTGTCGGAAGAGAGTCTCTTGACTGTGCCAATGCACTTCATGAGCTGATCGATATGGGTGTTGAGAATATCATCACCTTTGATGCACATGATTCCCGTGTACAGAATGCGACTCCTCTTCATGGTTTTGAGACTGTACAGCCATCCTACCAGTTCATCAAGGCTCTTCTTAATAATGAAAAGGGACTCCATATCGATAAGGATCATTTCATGACGATCAGCCCGGACGAAGGAAGCATGAACCGTGCGATCTATCTCGCCAATGTCCTCGGTGTTGATATGGGTATGTACTATAAACGTCTGGATTACTCAAGATATGTAAACGGCCGTCACCCGATCGCAGCATACGAATTCCTCGGACCAAAGATCGAGGGCAAGGATATGATCCTGATCGATGATATGATCTCCTCCGGTGATACGATCATTAAGATCGCGTCTCTCCTGAAAGAGAAAGGAGCAGGCAGAGTTTACATCTGCTCTACCTTCGGATTCTTTACCGATGGTCTTGATAAATTTGACGATGCTTACAAGAAGGGCTACTTCGACAAGCTTCTTACTACTAACCTGGTTTATCAGTCACCGGAGCTTCTTGAGAAGCCATACTACATCAGCTGCGATATGAGCAAATATATCGCTCTGATCATTGATACGCTGAACCATGATAACTCTGTCAGCCACCTTCTGAATCCGGTAGACAGAATCAAACGCTGCGTAACAAATTACATGAGCCAGCATGAGAAATAAATAAATCATAATGCACGCAAAGCGGCTGCACCTTCTGAGAACGATATAACAGTCTCTCAGAAAGCGCAGCCGCTTTATATTTCTGCAACAGACGGATATCCATGATCCGCATCTGCTGTCTGCTTTGCTTTTGATCTTTATGCTGAAATCTTCCTGCAAAAGCTCACATAGGAAGCTTCTGATAGGGAATCCTCTCTTTATCCAGGATCTCCATTTCTCTTTTATGGCAGGTACTTATGATCACCTGTCTGTTTTCTTTATGCAGCCATCTGAGAGCCGCTGCAAGACGTTCTTCATCATACATGCCAAATACATCATCAAGAATCACAGGGAACGGTTCCTCTTTGCAGAAAAGCTCTCCTGCTGCCATACGAAGGGCAAAATAAATCTGCTCCAGTGTCCCGCGGCTCAGTCTCTCAATGGATACGATACGCTCCCCAGTGTTCACAGACATATGCAGTGCCTCATCCATCAGAACCTCCTGGTATCTGCCACCGGTGATCTCACTTAATATCTCAGATGTACGTTTTTTCAGACGGATCCCTACCTGATCTGTAATGTTTCCGGAAAGTGCCTCAATAGTCTCCATAGCCATATTCAGCGCCTGGATTTCCGTTTCCTCCGGAGTGATCACTTCTGTGTTTTCTTCACACTCCGTCAACTCTGCCTGCAGGTTCTCCAGCGCTGTATGCTTCTCTTCGTAGTCACTGTCCAGACTGTTCCGGTTCCAGGTCAGCTCCTCATGTCTGGAAAGCCAGCGCTCTCTCTGACGTTCTCTCTTATTCAGCTCCCTGCTGAGCCGTATGCGGAAAAACAATGCCGCTACAGAAATCGCCGCAGTTGCCACGCCTGCCAGAACACTGAAAATGACCTGCCCGGAAAAAGCTGCCAGGCAGCCGGTACCGGCAATCCCTCCAAGAAGCACAACTGTCAGAACTGCATCTGTCAGCTCCCGCCTTCTTTTTACACGATCGATCCGAAGCTCAAGAAGATCCTCAGTACTCCGTTCTCTGGTACCTATGTTCATCCCATCCTGCTGCTGCATGATCCGCTCACGCTTCTCATCCAGTTCACGGATCTCTCTGCGGATATATTCCATATTTGCGGAAATCTTTTCTTTTTCCTTTTCCAGCTCCTTTTTTCGCCGGGCCGCTTCTGTCAGATATCCTTTTCTGGACATTTTCAGCATCTGCATGGCTCGTCCCATGTCAATGGAACTGTCACCGGTTCCCTGGTAGCTAGCCATGTAATTCTGCAGTTCACGTACGAGATCTTTTCCTGTAACACTTTTCAGCTGTGCCACAGACACCGTATTATCATAAACTGCCTCACTTACATTTCCGAGAATAGTCCCAAGAGCTCCCTGTTCCGCATCTACAAGGCTGCCATCATCTTCACAGAGAAGCTCTCCCAGCTTCTTTTCTTTATAAAAATTCCTGGTAAGACGATACTTCTTCCCCTTGCTTGTAAACCACATAATCCCACCATATTCTGCCGGATTTTCCCATGGTTCATATTTTGTATATGTATCGTTCAGAGCAGCCTTTCCCCGCAGTCTGCGAACGCCGTAAAACATGGAACGGATAAATGTATGTGTGGTAGTTTTTCCACTCTCATTTTCACCGTAAAGTACGTTGATCCCAGGTGAAAGCTCCATATCCTTGTCCCGGATCTTCCCGAAATTTTTTATTTTTAAACGTCTGATAACCATCTTATGCTATCCTCCTGTGATGCCCCTTATCGCCGGCTACCTGTCTCAAGCAATGCCTGAAGCCCATAATACAGCGCCTTTTTTTCCACGGTATCCATACCCTTTTTGGCCAGAAAATAGCCGATATAATCACCGATCAGAGTACCGCTGTAGCGTTTGTAGAGCTCACCAAGATCATACGCCGGCCAAGATTCATCCACAACATCGGTAACATTTCCGAGACTTTTCAGTTTCTCAGGAATCAGAAGAATATCCGGCGAACGCATTCCCTGAAGAATGATCCTGTAGATATTTCTTCCTCCTCTGCGGAAAATCTGGGATTTTACCGCTTCTTCCAAAGATATCTGTGTGGTTTCCTCGTGAAGTGTCATTACCAGCTGCTGATAGGAACGGCAGGCAAAGGGAACGAACTCTGTACGGATCCTTCCGTTGATCAGTCGTCCCTCCATATATCCATGTTCCCCTGTATCATTCCTGTCAATGGGCTCCAGAGCCCCGGAAAAGGCCGCCTGGTCACGGATCAGGATCTGCGGCTTGTGGATATGCCCTAACGCCACATAATCGAAGCCTGACGCCGCCAGAGCTGCTGCACTGAGAGGAATATGCTTCTCATCGCCGCCATGGGCCAACAGAATATGGATTCCTTCTTTCTGGACAGGGGCAGCCTGATCATAAAGTCCGTCTTTTATTTCCCGGTCATAGTAACTCAGTCCATATACATAGACATCAAGCCTGGGATCTTTAACGCAGGACAGTTCCCGACTCCTGAAAAATATAACATTGGAATTCCACTCAAACGTATTATAAAAAGAATCTCTGCTTATAAAATCATGATTTCCTGCCATCAGATACACTCTGGTATCCGGGATGGTGGAAAACAGATAATTTACTTCCTTAAGCTCTCTCATAAGAGGCTGGCGGTGGAACAGATCTCCGGATATAAATAGCAAATCCACCGGATCTTCGCGGATGCCCGCAATAACCCGGCGGAAAGTGCTCCAGATTTCTTCCTCCCGCTCTTTGCTCCACGGGCAGCCCCTGTCGGGAACCGCGCCCAGATGCACGTCTGCAAGATGAATAAATCTCATAATGTTCTCCCTTGTGTGTCAGTCACACATATCAATACCTGTTGCCAATTTCTCTCTGCTGATCTCAGGAGCACAGAACGTCCTGCTGTGCAAAAGTGTTCTGATCAAAGATCGCAGTTCTTTACAGTTCTCGGGAATGGGATCACGTCACGGATGTTGCCCATACCTGTAAGGTACATGACACATCTCTCAAATCCAAGACCAAAGCCGGAATGACGTGTGGAACCATATTTACGAAGATCCAGATAGAAATCGTAATCCTCCGGTTTCAGACCCAGCTCATCCATACGTGTTTTCAGCTTGTCGTAGTCATCCTCTCTCTGGCTTCCCCCGATGATCTCTCCGATTCCCGGCACCAGACAGTCCATAGCCGCAACTGTCTTTCCATCCTCGTTGAGTTTCATGTAGAATGCCTTGATCTCCTTCGGATAATCTGTAACAAATACCGGTCTCTTGTAGACCTGCTCTGTCAGATAGCGCTCATGCTCTGTCTGAAGGTCACATCCCCAGAATACCTTGTAATCAAATTTGTCATTGTTCTTCTCAAGGATCTCAACGGCCTCTGTATACGTCACATGTGCAAATTCAGAATTAAGCACATGGTTCAGTCTGTCAAGAAGCCCCTTGTCAATGAAGGAATTGAAGAAGTTCATTTCCTCCGGTGCATTCTCAAAGACATAACGGATCACGTATTTCAGCATAGCCTCTGCAAGCTCCATAGCGTCCTGAAGGTCTGCAAACGCACACTCAGGCTCGATCATCCAGAACTCAGCTGCATGACGGGTAGTGTTGGAATTCTCAGCACGGAAGGTCGGTCCGAATGTGTAGATGTTGCGGAATGCCTGTGCATAAGTCTCTCCGTTCAGCTGTCCGCTTACGGTAAGGTTTGTCTCCTTTCCGAAGAAATCCTGTGAATAATCAACACTTCCATCCTCTGTCAGCGGAATATTCTTCGGATCCAGTGTTGTTACCTGGAACATCTCTCCTGCACCTTCACAGTCACTTCCTGTGATCAGCGGTGTATGCACATAGACAAAGCCTCTCTCCTGGAAAAATTTATGGATCGCATATGCACAAAGAGAACGTACACGGAATACAGCCTGGAAAGTATTTGTTCTCGGTCTTAAATGTGTCATGGTCCTTAAGTATTCAAGACTGTGTCTCTTTTTCTGAAGTGGATAATCCGGTGCGGAAGCCCCCTCTACAGATATCTCTGTTGCCTGGATCTCAAATGGCTGCTTCGCCTGAGGGGTAGCTACCAGTGTTCCCTTGACAATGATGGCCGCTCCAACATTCAGCTTGGAAACCTCTGCGAAATTCTCCATGTTATCGTGATATACGATCTGAAGAGTTTCAAAAAAGCTTCCATCATGAAGTACGATGAATCCAAACGCCTTGGAATCACGAACACTTCGTACCCATCCACCTACAGTGATCTCTTTGTCAAGATACTGTTCACGGTTTCTGTAAATCTCTTTCACTGTTGTCAGTTTCATAATCTATACCTCATTCCTCATATTCAGGATCACACGTCCCTGCGGACCTCCAAACGTCCGTATCGAATTAAGTATAGACTATTCTCATGGTTCGTGCAAGGAGTAATTGCCTTGCCGGACAGAAAAATAGCGGACCACCGAACAGAAAAATCCCGCCTGGCGGAATGTCTCCGGCAGACGGGATTTTTCTGTCTGTAATACCATTAATAATAAGATGCGTTGATACTTCCTGTGTTGAGATAAGTAATGCAGTAATAATAGATCCTCTTGAATGTCTTTGTTGTGTAGTGAAGTCCGTCATCGCCGTCATCCACACCATCATAGCGGGCATTGGTCCCGTAGCCTTTTTTCATAAGTACGCTGTACATATCAATATACTTGTAATACAAAGAAAGGCCGGAACGGATCTTGCTGTTGAATTCTCTTACCTGTGCCTCTGTACGGGCACCTCTTCCTGCTTTTGTGATCATAATGCTGTTGATCGGGTTTACGGACATGTAAAAGAGTTTACAGTTCTTACTTTTCAGTGTGGATGCTATATTGGTCATATAGCTGACATAATTACCTGCATTTCCCAGGTCATTGACACCCAGGTTAAAGATAACGGCGATCGGTTTGGAACCTTCTGTTTTGTCGATCTCTTCTATAAGCTGTGCATATCCTGTATCCCGGAACCAGCTCAAGCCCTTTCCTGGGTTTGCAACAAAAGAAACCCCATTTGTTACAGAACTGCTCATCTGTTTTTTCAGTGTCGCCTGTATTCCTGCAGTACGGGAATCTCCCACAAAAATGACCTTACTGTACATCATACCGATAGCCGGATGAGCCATCTCATCGGAACTGATGTCCTTCTCCAGTGCACGGTTAAATACCGTCGCATACAGATTGGTGTTTTTGCTGATCCGCAGAAGTTCGCCGGCTTCATAATCCGGATCTGTGGAAGAACCGGTCCGTCTGGTCTTAGACCAGCCCATAAACGTATAACCTGTCGCATTGGATACGGATGGGAGCTTAAGGTAACCGCCCTTTCCAAGTGTTACTGTCTTCCATACGGTTCCGTTTGCCTTGCGGAGATTTACTTTTACTGATTGCATCTGTACGGAATAATATCTGATATTACCGGAGATTTTAATCTTCGTTCCTGCTTTTTTTGCAGTAGATGCCTTGCCGTTCTTTGCTGTCGACCAGCCAAGATTTACATATCCCGATCTGGACGGAACTGCAGGTAATGTGTAATATGTACCCTCTTCTACTTTTTTCTGCAGCTTCTTATATGCGGAATTGGTGCTTCCATTTCCAAGATAGAAGTTTACGGTATAATACTTACTCTTTCTGCGGACCGCATACAGAGTCATATCTTTTCTGACCTTTACGCTGGCACCTGCTTTATATACTACCTTGCTGCTCCTCTTCCGTGTGGTCCATCCGAGATTCTGATATCCCACAGCCTTGGGTACTGCCGGAAGCCGGATCGTGGTATTTAATGTCACATTCCGTGTCAGTGCAGTATACGTCTTACTTTTGCTGGTACCTGAATTATTATTGAACTTAACGGTATAAACAAACTTCGCCGCCGACACCTTATGCGATGCAGCCGGCACAAAGATCAGTGCAGCTGCCACAAGTGCCAGCAAAAGCCATTTTATGCGAAGGACCTTACCGGTTTTTTCCCTGTTTTTCATATAAACAAACTCCTCCTGAAATACATATCCATCCCCGGGTGCCTCCGTACTTTTTACAGAGTATTGATAAATCTCATAAATGCATCCCTGCCCTCTGGTGTGCATTTATAAACACCGGCATCCTCCAGTACATGAACAAATACATTGCCCACTTCCCTGCGAAGGACTTCCTGGATATTATCTTTATCAAGTTTCTCATATTTTGGCAGAAATTCTGCAACCCATGCAGCATGTTTCTCAATTTTCTCATTGGAAGCGATATCCCTGCCGCTTAAAATGTATTCTTCAAGAAGCTCCAGCTCTTCTTTCAGACGGGCCGGAAGAACAGCGAGTCCCATAACTTCGATAAGACCGATATTCTCTTTCTTAATATGATGATAGCATGCATGCGGATGATAAACCCCCAGCGGATGCTCCTCTGTTGTGATATTGTTACGTAATGTCAGATCCAGTTCAAAGGTATCTCCCACTTTACGTGCGATCGGTGTGATGGTGTTATGCGGCTCTCCGTCTGTTTCTGCAAAGATAAATGCAGCCTCATCAGTATATCCTCTCCAGCCTGCCAGTACATGTGTTGCCAGATCGATCAGTCTCTTCTCGTCTTTACTGCGGATACGCAGTACGGAAAGAGGCCATTTTACAATGCCGGCTTCCACATCTTCGTATCCCGGGATCGTCACATGCTTTTCAATCTCTGCCTTTGCCATGGCAAAGGTATAATGTCCGCCCTGGAAATGATCGTGGCTGAGGATAGAACCTCCTACGATCGGAAGGTCCGCATTGGAGCCAAGGAAATAATGCGGGAACAGCTTTACAAAATCAAACAGCTTGATAAATGTATTTCTCTCGATCTTCATCGGAGTATGCTGACTGTTGAATACGATACAATGTTCATTGTAGTAAACATATGGAGAGTACTGGAAGCCCCATGGACTGTCATTGATGGTGATCGGGATGATCCTGTGGTTCTCCCTTGCCGGATGATTGACTCTTCCTGCATAGCCTTCATTTTCCGGACAAAGCAGACATTTTGGATAGCTGCTGGATTTTACCAGCTTGGCAGCTGCGATAGCCTTTGGATCTTTTTCCGGCTTGGAAAGGTTGATCGTGATATCAATCTTGCCATATTCGCTGTCTACTGTCCATTTCTGATCTTTTTTTACGCGATAACGTCTGATATAGTTGCTGTCCTGACTCAGCTTATAAAAATAATCTGTGGCTTTTTCCGGATCTTCTTTATAAGCATCCCAGAATTCTCTCTGTACCTGGGCAGGACGCGGCATCAGACAGTTCATCAGCTTTGTATCAAAGAGATCTCTGTACACAATACTGTCCTCAATGATACCCCTCTTTACAGCCTCATCAAGAAGTTCGTTCAAAGTCTCCTCAAGATCAATTTTAGCATACTCTGTCTCCGGTTCTGTATATTCGCTTTCCCCAAAAGCATCCAGAAGAAGATTTGTTGCATAAATTCTTTCGCATTCCGGAGTAATACCACTCTCCATCCCATACTGTACCAATTTTTTAATACTTTCACTTAACATTACTTTTTCCCCTTTCCTGTCGCACTTTTCCCGGAAAACAGGACCTGTTTTTCCTGTTTTCCGATTTATGCCAAACGGGAACTCCCGTCTTGCCATCCTTCTGTAGCCCCATGGCCTTGGCCTTCATCCGGCCTGCTCTGTAGGCATCACTCTGTGACGTTTTCTATATAGGTGAGAAATACATTTCCGGCACTCTCAAACAGCGCTATACTGTCATTCATTCCATACGGGCTGATCTGTCCTGTTGCCGGATCATAAAGATAGGTATTATATTCATCATAGCCTACGATCACCACACTGGAATTTTCTCCTGTCTTGGCGATCACCGGTCGCTGGGCACTGACCTCATAAAGAACATTGTCAAGAGTACAGCCGGTCAGATCGATCACCGTTCCCATATCGCCAAGGCTATCTTGAAGTTCTTTTTTCTTCCAGTTGGCTGTACGTATACTTTCCGGCACATCCTCTATATTCATCTGAAGCTTTGTTTTTTTGTTTCCACGTTCCCAGACGTATTGCTGCGCACGGTTAAGTACAACTCCAGTCTGCGTATCCGCGCGTTTCACAGCTGCAGCCGGATCGGTATAGATACGGTCAAGAGAACCATATGCATAAACATAATAAAGTTCTCCCTGCGGAACTGTGGTATCCAATGTTACCGATGAGTCTTCAGTACTCTCGATCTTGGAACAAACAAGCAACGGACTGTCTGTCTCCGGTTTCTGAGTCATGGTCAGGCGGATCAGCGTTCCTGCACGGTTTGTAGTGATCAATGCTACATCTATCTGGCTTCCGGATGCTTTTTTGTTATTCATGATATTATCCTTTTTCTGGACTGTATAAGCATTCCCCGATTTTGCAGAAAGTTCAAACTCCATCATGGTACTGCCAACCGTTACGTTGGTGATATAAAGGCCGTCCTGACGATACTCTTTTTTCACTTTTCCTTTAAAGCTTTCAATGCGGAATGTGCTGATTCCCTCTGTTTCATGTCCGTTGGCATCAGTAAGAATGTCCTCATCGGAAAGGATCCCATATACCAGATCTTCATTCATAAATCCCAGAACTCTCAGATTTTTTCCGCTTTCCGGCGAAATATCTCTTGTTTTCAGAGAATCAAATTCAATTTCCCGGATCTTCCCTGCATCATCTCCGGATTCGATCAGCCATGCTGCATGTGCCTTGGTATCTGACACAACAAAATGGTTCTGTTTGATCCCTTCTTCAAGAACCTGTGAGGTTCCTGTCTCAATATCTACCTGATACAGCTTCTGTGCAAACAGCAGAAACAGTTGATTGTTTTTGTTTACATAAGTGAGTGTTCCGAGATCTTCCTTCAGGAACTCGTAGGATTCTGTACTTGGTATGAATACTTTTTCTTCCACCACATTGCGGTCGCTATTGTAGTGATAAACACAGACACCGCTGTATCCCTCGTGAACACCACGGTTCATATAACCGTACAATACAAAGTCCACATCCCCGTTATCTGCCACTCGGATGATCTTGATATCATGTTCGTTGCGCACATATCGGGAATCGTTATCTTCCTCTTTGCGGAAGCTGAAGATCCTTGTGATCTTTCCGCTGGACGGTGCATAAGACCAGAGATCCCCATCCTGCTCAAAAGCAACGATCTTTCCACTGCTGTCTGAAGCGTAGGTGACATTCTTGTCACGGACACCCAGAAGCAGGCCTGCATCAGAAACTACCTTCTGAGATGGATCAAATACCTTCGTTGCAGAACGTTTGAAATCCAGCAGCATGATCCTTGTTTCTGTATAACGCATACGGTAAAATTCCGTAACATCATAAATTTCGGTTTTACCCTCATCATCCTGTGCGGAAACCTGATAATCCAGCGTGATACTTGCAGTCGTTTCATTGATATCATCGATCAGCGGAACTCCTTCCATATAGAGCTTCGGAGAAAGGGATCCCCAGCTGATATTGGAAAGTCCGGAATTGATGGAAATATTATTGTAATTCGTTCCGCCAGAAGTATCCTCCGCTTCCAGATATCCGGTCAGCGTATCTGCCTGTTCCTTGTCCAGACACTTTGTGGAAAAATCCCTGACAAACTGAAGATACGCTTCTGTATTCAACTGGGTTCTGGAAACCACTCTTGTGTAGTAGTAAACTTCCCCCGCACTGGTATCCAGCGTGATCTGCATGGAATACTCCTGGTTCATGCGAAGGTCACTGCCGATCTCAATCTCTGTACTTAAACAGCCGTTGTCCTCTTTCGTGAGATTCTTGATCTTACGGTTCTCCATAACCTTACTTCCGTCTGAAGTCCGTACCTCATAAGCAAGCCCTGTTACTGTATCAGCATATGGGTTGATCTCAAAAGACACTTTTTTGGTAGTATCCAACGGAGTAATACTTCCCCTCATGAAATCGGTCTGCATCTGCTGTCTGTATCCATACATCTTATTTGCCTGGGTACTTCCGATCTTTACCATAACCTCCGGAAGTGTGGCATCGTTCATATCGGAGCGGTTATCTGTAGACTGGCTGTTCATCAGAAACGAGGTTCCGGCTACTACTGCCACAAAGATCACCAGCAGTATCGCTCCCTTACGTAGGATCTTCATCATGTCATTCTCCCTTCTGTAAGGCTGACTCTTCCGGATAAAGAAGCCTGTCCAGGGTAGGAGCCACATGAAGAGCCTTCATGGTATCCGAAAAACTGTCCCTGCTCTTTTTCTTTCCGGTTTTTACTGCGCGGATCAGAATATTCTTTGGTGTATGTTCCATATCGATAAATTCAAGGAGCTGGGTTTCATATCCTTTGCTTTCCAGAAGCTCGGCACGAAGACCATCTGTGATCAGAGCTGCCATTCTTTCCTTCAGGATTCCATAACGCATAACAGGCTGAAGCATTTCGTTTCGGATCTGACGGTTCAGTTCATGCTGACAGCATGGGACAGACAGGATCACCTGAGCCCCCCATTCCACTGCCTTGGCCAAAGCAAAATCTGTTGCTGTATCGCAGGCATGAAGTGTCACCACCATGTCCACAGAAGAAACTCCTTCATACCCAGCAATATCTCCCTGGTAAAAATGCAGCTTGTCATAACCATAAGATCTGGCCAATTCACTGCAATGCCGTATCACATCTTCCTTAAGATCCAGCCCTATGATGTTTACATCAAAACCCTCCAGTTCTCTGAGATAATAATACATAGCAAAAGTAAGATAGGATTTCCCGCAGCCAAAATCCAGAATCGTGATTTCTCTGTCTTTAGGAAGCTTCGGAAGGATATCCTTGATAAACTCCAGAAAGCGATTGATCTGTCTGAACTTATCATATCTGGAGGCAACGATCTTCCCCTCCTTTGTCATAACTCCCAGATCCACCAGGAACGGAGCTGCCGTTCCCTCTCTGAGAATGTACTGTTTCACCCGGTTATGAGGAGCGATCTTTATCTTTTCATTCTGCGCAGGCCCGTGTTGTTTTGTTTTGATGGTTGCTTTCCCTTTCTTGCTGATAAGGATACTTCCATCCTGACTGCGTCCGGTTGCCTGAAGCTGACGAAATTCCTCCATAGCATGCTCCAGATAAGCGATCATCTCTTCCCTGGTAAAATTCTTATGATAAACCTTCGTCCCTTCTGTCATGGACGCCTGGTAAAAAATCTGGCCCTTCAGCTCCACAGGACGAAGCTTCACCTTGGAAGGTCCCTCGCCAGTCCTGCGGCCACTGACAACAGCCTGTATCAGCTGTTCATTAATCTGTTCTTCTAAAAATTCCCTTATTGTCTTCATCATACTTCCATTATATTCACTTTTTGTTTTATTGTATATGGACAGATGTTGTGCGAACCAGTTTTGGTCGCTTCTGCCGGTATCACAGTATCGTTCATGGGTAAACCGCCATTTTAATACTCAGTGCGAAAACATTTTCTGCACCTTCTCCTCCTGCATCTTCGTCTGGAAATCTCCTGATACACCAGCACTTCGATCAGATCATCCAGGAATCCTCCCGGAATCTCCTGTACACTGGTATCTCCCTCCATCTGTTCCTTCACCTGGTGACAGATGTGATAGAGCATGAAACGATCCGGATATTCATCATACAGCCGGCTTCCCTCATAATCCAGAAGCTGACACTGTGCTTCCGCTTTTTCCTGGATCCTTCGGGCTGTATCCGGATAGTATGATCTCATCAGATCAAATTCCTTTTCCTGTTCTCTCTCTTCATTATAAAAACCAGGACTTCCCTGTGTAGCATAAAACGGATAAAAATCTGGATAGATCATAACTCTTCTGCTGTCCTCTCTCTGCTATCTCTTACAGTATATGCAGAAGAAAAATGACGGTTCCCTTCAAAGTTCCGATCAAGCCATGCGTTTCAGCATTCCCTGGGTCAGACGTACGCTGTGCTCAATTGCAAGCTTTTCAAACGCCGGATAATCCATGTTTGCACTATTATCTGCTTTATCTGAGATAGCACGGATGATCAGGAATGGAATCCCATTAAGAGCTGCTGCCTGTCCGATCGCTGCGCCCTCCATCTCAACAGCATAGGCGCTGAATTCCTTTACAATATTATCTTTTACGCCCTGATCACATACAAACTGATCTCCGGAAGCAATTCTTCCTTCAAAAACCCGGATCTCCGGATTTACTTCCTCGCATACATCATGTGCGATCTTACGAAGGTACTCATCTGCCTGGAAAGAAAACTCTTTCATCTGCGGGATCTGTCCCTTCGGATATCCGAATCCGGTTGCATCCATATCATGATGAAGAACATCTGTGGAAAGTACGATATCTCCAATATTGATATCATTGTTAAGGCTTCCTGCGATACCGGTATTGATCACCGCTTCCACCTGAAAGAGATCTGCCAGGATCTGGGTGCACATACCGGCATTTACCTTACCGATCCCGGACTGTACCACAACTACCTTCTTTCCTTCCAGAACACCCTCATAAAAATCCATTCCAGCTCTGGTAGTAATGGATACATTCTCCATAACCTCTTTCAGTCTTGCTACTTCCTGTTCCATTGCTCCTATGATTCCAACACATTTCATGATCTGTAAATCCTCTCTTTCAATATGATATCCTGCTGAATTTCACATTTTTTCTGTTCAGCAGTGTTTTTTCTTTTTCTACATTGTTCATTATAACAAATTTTATTTTTTATGGAAACTTTTTTTGAGAGATGCTATAATCGATAAATAAATAGAACAGGAGGTAAACAGAATGGTTTATAAGACAAAAGGCGTCTGTGCTCAGGGAATTGAGTTCGAGATCGACGATAATAAAAAAGTTCACAATATCAAGTTTACAGGCGGATGTTCCGGAAACACACAGGGTGTTGCACAGCTTGCAGAGGGAATGGATGCAGATGAAGTAATCTCCCGTCTGGAAGGCATCCGCTGCGGATTCAAACCAACTTCATGTCCAGATCAGCTTGCAAAAGCCATCCGCCAGGCATTGAACGAAGGCTGATCTCACATAATCTTATTTTGTGTATCTGATATATCATCACCCTGCGAAAAATTTCCGCAGGGTGATTTTATAGCAATCCTCTAAAATAATGCATCTTAATCCAGCCCATCAGAGTGTGAAATCCTGCGTCAGATATCTTTCTTGTCCGCACTCTGCTGAACTGTCTTAATTGCATTATTTACGAGGATTGCTATAGGATAATGTGACAAAATAACTGTCTCAACGTTATTTAGTTAAATGTCCGTTCTATCCCACTTGTCACACAGTGACTGGATATCTCTTGCAAAACGATCCAGATCTTTATTGGGGCAGCCTTCATTCTTCCGAATCACGGACATCAGGCGACGTCCCATAGCCAACAGCTTCTCATATGCACGGGCAGCCTTGGTTGTTTTCGGCGAAGCAGTTGCCTTTACGATCCGAACACCGACAGCCTCATGGATACACCGGTTCTCCAGAAGATCATATTCTGTTCCACTAAAGGGTGCTGTTGCATCATACCCAAGCTCTTCTTTAAGCCTCTGGGCAAAAATCTCCGTCACCGTATCATCACCATGCGTAACAAATACGTGTTTTGGTCTCGTCTCAAAGGCTTTCGCCCATTCTATAAGTCCGTTTACATCAGCATGACCGCTGATTCCCGGCATTTTGCATATTTCAGCAGCTACCTGCACATTCTCACCAAACAGCTTCATCTCCGCAGCACCTTCCAATAATGCCCGTCCCGGAGTTCCTATAGCCTGGTATCCAACAAAAAGAATGGTATTTCTGGGATTCCACAGATTGTGTTTCAGATGATGTTTGATACGACCAGCATCACACATACCGCTGGCGGAAATGATCACCTTGCAGTCCTCATCAAAATTGATAGCTCTGGAATCATCGGTAGTAACGGAGGTCTTCAATCCCTGGAAGGATAACGGATTGATACCTTTATTCAAAAGATCCATTGCTTCCTCATCATAGCAGGTATATGCATTCTCACTGAAGATCGTGGTTGCCTCATTAGCAAGGGGACTGTCTACATATACCGTAAAACCATCATGGCTGTGAACCAGTCCCTGTTCTTTAATCTGTCGGATAAAATACAGCATTTCCTGAGTACGGCCTACTGCAAAGGACGGGATCACCAGACTGCCGCCTCTGTCAAAGGTCCTCTGGATGATCTCTGCCAGTATTGCCGGATAATCCGGACGTTCTCCATGACTGCGGTCTCCGTAGGTAGATTCCATCACAACATAATCTGCCTCCCGGATATATACCGGATCCCTGATCAGCGGCTGATCGATATTTCCGATATCGCCGGAAAAAACGATCTTTTCTGTTTTGTCCTCTTCCGTCATCCAGATTTCAATACTGCTGGAGCCAAGAAGATGTCCTGCATCCACAAATCTTACTTCGATTCCCTCTGCCGGTTTGATGATCTTATCATATGGGCATCTGACGAAGTTCCGGAGCACACCCATGGCATCTTCCATAGTGTATGCAGGAATAAATTCCGGTTTTCCTTCTCTCCGTCCCTTCCGGTTTCTCCACTCAGCCTCGAACATCTGGATATGTGCGCTGTCACGAAGCATGATATCGCAGAGATTGCAGGTCGCCTCTGTCGCATAGATCGGACCCTGATAGCCTTTTGCATACAAGGCCGGAAGATTCCCGGAATGATCCATGTGCGCATGTGTCAGAAGCACAAAATCCAGATCCCCCGGAGACACCGGAAGCTCCTTATTTTCATAATAATCCGGTCCCTGCTCCATTCCATAATCCACCAGAAACTTCCGTCCTGCCGCTTCCAGATAATAACAGCTTCCGGTCACCTCATGCGTAGCACCGATAAATGTTATCTTCATGCACAAGCCCCCTTTTCCGTCCCACGTTCTGAAATTTCCATATCAAAAAAGCCTGAAGGATCTCTCTGTGATATCCGATCATCCAAAAGCGCTGTGATATACAATTTCAAAAAGAAATAATCGATTTTCTGTTTATTAACGGTTTATTATTGTATTTATTATACACGAAACATATGTTTTTTGACAGTCTTTTTGTGAAATATGTTTCTTTTTTTAGGGGGATTTTTTTAGATTTTTTGATATTATTCAGAATTTTTAGGCATTCCCCAGCGAAGGTAATGTAAAGTTTACTGGATTTTTTATTTTTTTGGGGGAGTGGCATCGCTGGGGTGGTTGATTTTTTTGTTGATTTGTTATTTTACTAAAACACCATTGGTTAAGGTTGTGGTTGATTCTTTACTGCCATCTTTAGCTGCGTGATAGCCTCGTACTCGGTAGTAATAACCGCTTGGTACGATTACCGTGAGATCTCTAGTCAGATTAGTTGCGTTAGAAGCTGTAAAATCCCAGCTTTTATATGTAGAATATTTCCCATTTACTTTACGTTCCAAATATACACTTAAATACACCTTGCTACATGTATGATGACACTGTGTTATTCCTGTAATAATCACCTTATTACTTGCTAATTTTTTTATTGTTGTTGTTCCAAAACTTAAATTATTTCCTCTAAGAACACTATAAGTCGTATCCTCTGCATAGTCCTCATTCGTATCTGTTTCCACTGAAAAATCATCCGATAAACTTTCCGCCATCGCAGGAACTGCAAACAACATACTGCAACAGCATACTAAAAGCAATAAACTTATTATCCTTTTCATTTTCTCTTTCATTATACCTTTCACCTTTAAACTTTCATTACATTATATATACGATGAAAAAAGGGCATTATCTCATTAAAATTTTATATTTTTGATTAATTTTATAAACTCCTGTTCTTCCATTCGGGCTTCTATTTGATAAAATTCTGTAGAACTATTCCAGTACGCAACATAACTAGCCTTTTTATCTCCCTTAGCCATTATTTTCTTTATCTGAATACTAATTTCTTCCTCAGGCAATTTAATAGTTTCTATTTCCTTTCCATCTAGACTTGCACCACTGCTTTTAGTTTCTTTATCATATTTATTAATATATATCGTTAGAATCTCGCCATTATAACTGTATTCCAAAAATGCGTATCCTGAATCTGCATTGACTCTATAGTCTTTAAATTCAAGTCCCTCAGGTCGATATAAAAAACGTGGAATATCAACACCCAGTTCTTCTTCTATATCATCAATCGCCGTCTGCTCATCTTCACATTCTTTCTCATTCGTTCTATCATTATCTACCACAATCTTCGTATCATCCCCAACCCAATACCTCACAGAATCAATAAAATAACTCCTGTTCGCCTGGCTGGTCATGCTTGCGGCGAAGATACCGGCTGAGCATACAAGTACTGCTGCCGCTACGCGAGCTGCTTTATGACTTTTCTTTTCGGGCAGATAAACGATTTTTACATTCTCTTTATGATCATCAGTTTTAATACTGTCAGTTTCGTCTTCTTTGTAAACACCATCTGCTTTCAGTCTTTCTACAAGTCTCTGATAAGCAGCCTTTGCCTCCTCTTCTGTTTCTCCATCATCAGGAATCACTCCATCTGGAAACAGGATTTTTTCCATCTCTTCGGTTTCTTTTTCATATTCTTCTGCCAACCATTTTTTTAGTTCAGCATCCCTGAAATTTTCCATTATTTTTCTCCTGTAATCCTATCTTTCCTTGACAATTCCTCCGTTAGAGTTCATATTTAATGATAGTATATGACTATTCAGGAGGAATCCAAATGAAACACATCGTACTTACCGGCGGTGGTACTGCCGGACATGTAACTCCAAATATTGCCCTGATTCCAAAGCTCAGGGAGCTTGGTTATAAGATTTCCTACATCGGTTCCTACGAAGGAATCGAAAAAAAACTGATCGAAGAACTTGGAATCCCATATTATGGAATCTCATCCGGAAAGCTGAGACGTTACTTCGATCTCAAAAACTTCTCTGACCCGTTTCGTGTACTGAAGGGATTCAGCCAGGCCAGAAAGATTCTGAAAGAGCTGAAACCGGACGTTGTTTTTTCTAAAGGCGGTTTCGTTACGGTTCCCGTTGTGATCGCGGCCAAACGTTTAAAAATCCCCGCACTGATCCACGAGTCCGACATGACTCCAGGTCTTGCCAATAAACTCTGTCTCTCTTCTGCATCCAAAATCTGCTGTAATTTTCCTGAGACAGTCGCCAATCTTCCTGCTGACAAAGCAGTTCTTACAGGAACTCCGATCCGCCAGGAACTTCTTTCCGGAAATGCGGAAAACGGTCGCAAATTCTGTGGTTTCACTGCTGACAAGCCGGTACTTATGGTCATCGGTGGAAGTCTGGGAGCTGCTTCTGTCAATGATAATGTCCGCAAGATTCTCCCTGAACTTCTGAAAGAATTCCAGGTTGTCCATCTCTGCGGAAAGGGAAAAACCGATGAATCTCTCAACGGTACTGTCGGATACGTCCAGTATGAATATATCCAGGACGAGCTTCCGGATCTGTTTGCCATGGCTGATATCGTAATCTCCCGCGCAGGCGCTAACGCGATCTGTGAGATCCGCGAACTTCATAAGCCAAATCTTCTGATCCCGCTTTCTGCCAAAGCCAGTCGTGGTGACCAGATCCTTAACGCTCGATCCTTCGAACGCCAGGGCTTCAGTAAAGTGCTGGAAGAAGAGGAGATCACAGAAGAAAAGCTTCTGGAAACCATCCGCCAGCTCTATACCGATCGTCAGAAATATACAAATGCCATGGCAGGAAACGGCCAGGTAGATTCCATCAGTAAGATCACTGATCTTATTGAAGAATGCGCCAGAGCCTGACTATATTTCCACAACAGCCATATGAAAACTCTGCCACTCCCTTCCGGGCTGGCAGGGTTTTCTTTTATTCGTATACTTTGCGAAATTCTTCCTGCAGCCAGCGCTTTGCTTTATATATCCTGTTATTGACACCACTTTTAGTCAGACCATATTCTTCTGCAACTGTTTCAACGGAAATCTCCAGATATTTGACCTGAATTAAGATCTCATAATTCATCGGCTGTTCCTTTCGAAATCTTCTCAGCACCATATACATAAATTCTTTCTTCTCTTTACGCAGAAATACCTCTTCCGCATCGACCGAATTCTGTTCTTCCAGAAAAGCCGCAACTTCTTCCTGACAGACAAACTCATGCTTGGAGCTTGATTTCTTTATATAATCCAAAGCCTTATTCATAGATGCCGTCTTGATCAGAGAAAACATCATCTTTTCATTATCAATATTCAGGCCATCCTTTATAGTATACATTTTGTAAAGTACATCCTGACTGACATCATCAGCAGCACTCCAGTCATGGAGAACCCCATACGCATACCCTCTGGATATTTTTCGGTATTTAAGATAAAACTCTTCAAATGTCTGATTGTTCATTTTTCCTCTTTAGTGGCTATTTGTCATTCTTTAATTTTCTTTAAGATTTCATCTCTCACCTCATCGCTGAGTTCTCCGGGTTTCCAGGTTAAACCAACACCATCTCCCTCATATCTCGGAATCAGATGCATGTGAAAATGAAACACAGTCTGTCCTGCGATCTCTCCATTGTTCTGCACAACATTAAATCCATCACAGTTCAGTGCATCTCTCAGCTTTCCTGCCATTTTTTTAGCCAGGATCATTGCTTTTCCGGCAGTCTCATCCGGAAGTTCATAAATATTCGCTGCATGCTTTTTCGGCAGGATCAATGAGTGTCCTTTGCTTGCCGGTCCCAGATCCAGAATCACGCGAAATTCCTCATCCTCATAAAGTGTTGCTGATGGAATCTCCCCATTTGCGATTTTACAAAATATGCAATCTCCCATTATTTTTTCCTCCTTGTTTGCAAAATTATTTTATCTATATTCTTATTTTGTCGTATTTTCTCGAATTTTTCAATACTGTTCTTGTTGATATTTGAAATTTCTGATGTTAATATTTTTCTGAGGTGATAATATGTGCAACGATACTACAGTCAGTAAATTGAAAAACGATTTTCATTATACACTTTCAAAATTTTCACATGAACTCCGGAATCCTCTGACTCTTATTAACAGCGGACTCCAGATGATCGCATCTGCACATCCTGAGGTCAAAGAATATGAGCACTGGGATGATGTTATGGATAATCTTGATTATGTAAAAGAACTTCTTGATGAACTTTCTGCATTTAATAATGCAGGCCATGTCAAAAGAGAAAACATTGACACCTGCTGCTATCTCCGAACGATCCTTTCCTCCATAAAACCTACTCTGGATTATCTGGAGATCACGCTTGAAACAGATATTCCGGATTCATTGCCATCGATAGCTCTTGACCGGATCCGTGTCCGGCAGATGCTTCTGAATCTTCTGAAAAACGCATGGGAAGCCGTTCCAATTCCCGGAGGAAAGATTTCTTTTTCTGTCATTCCGGAAAATTCCGGCATCCGCATTGATATCCGGGATAACGGATGTGGAATCTCAAAGGAACAGCAGGCTGCGATATTTCAGCCATTTTTCACAACCAAAGAATCCGGGACCGGCCTTGGCCTTGCTGTTTCAAAACAGATCGCTCAGGCACACAGTGGAGACATCACGCTTGAGAGTACTCCCGGTCAGGGAACTGTTTTCCATATTTTTCTGGGATGATAAAGAATTACAGCGATCAGGAAACCACTCAACAAACCGCCTATATGCGCTACGTTATCCACGCCTTCACTTGCAAATCCGAAATACAGAGAAAATGCGGCCATGATCAACATCTGCCTGACAGTCAGATCCGCCACTCTTCCTCTGTGCCGTATGATCACATAGATCATACCGCCCATGACTGCAAAAACAGCTCCGGAAGCTCCTGCAGATAAAGAAGTGTTTCCTGCATACATATCAAAAAACAAAGAGAGCATATTTCCGCCCAGACCACCAAATATATAGATCAGAAAAAATTTTATCTTTCCTGTTACCGGTTCCAGTCTCTGGCCAAGCACAAACAGAACCAGCATATTATTGATCAGATGCGGCGCACCAAAATGCAGAAACATACTGCTAAACATCCGATACCACTGTCCCTGTCCCAGGATCAATGGTGCATAAGCAGCACCGCATTCCAGCATATGCTGCCCGTTCTCCGAGCCGCCGGTAAATTCCACCACAAGAAAGATCAGCGTATTTATGAGGATCAGTAAAACTGTCACAGGTTCTTTTTTTATTTCTTCCAATTCCGGCCTCTTTTCCACAGCGGTTCCGGAAATATTTCCCGTAACTCGCTGTTATAATCTGAAAATTCGAATTCATTTCATTATTTTAACAGATTTTCATCAGGCGGACAACCTGCGGTCCTATATTAATACGATACAAAACCGGACTTTTCGCTCTGTTATTTCAAAAAAATATAACGGGCCTGTGCAAAATCAACTTCATCCTCATCCTCCAACAAATAATCTTCTCCTGTTTTCAGAAGCTGTCCATTTACAGAAGTCCCATTTCTGGAGTTCAGATCTGCCAGATAATATGCCCCCTCCCTTTTTCGGATCTTGGCATGGATCCTGCTGACAGTTGGTATATTGATCACTGCATCCGCCGCAGTTTCCAGTTTTCCGATCACTGTGATATCTTTTTCCAAATAAATGGTAGCCAATTCCCCCGGTTCCCGGCTCACTAATGTAGCAGGACCTTTGGATGCACCTGCCGAAAGAACTACTGTTTCCCCAAATCCATCTGAAAAATCCTCCGCTTTTGTCGGGATGTTTTTTTTGATCTTTTCCAGTTCTTTTCTGCTGTCACCGGAATTGCTCCCTGACAGCGCACCAGATTCTTTCTGATCTTCAGAATATACAGCTGTCTCTTTTTCCGCCGCACCATATTTCTGCTCAGGCACCGGCGTATCCAGTTTTTTCTTTTTTCCACAGACTTTATTGATCAGAATATAGCTCAGCATCCCCAGTATCATTGCTGCAAGAATTCCCAGAAGAAAAATCTCTTTGCTTATTCTTGGAATGTATCCGCCGGCCATTCCTGCCGTAATTCCCAGAAGAAGCACCAATGCTGCACCAAATCCAGCCACTGGCTTCCATATTTTGTTTGTTTTCCGCTTCTGTGAGTCCGCTGAAACTTTTTTCTGTTTTTCATTTCCGGACACACTGGCTCTTTCCCAGTTTTCCATCTGCCACAGATTATCTTCTTTTTCCTCCTCTGTCATCCTGTCTTCTTGGACCACTGTTTTCTTCTTTTCATATGGAGAAAAATCTTCCTCGTCGCTATTACATATTTTATATAACTCTTCCTTGATGTATTCCAGATGAAAGCTGTCCTCCAGTGCACGTCTGTATACACTGTATCCCAGCATGACCGCTTTTCCGTCTTCATGATCCAGCTTTGGAAGGATATACTCCGCAAGACTCTGAAACTGTTTCTGTACCTCCCCATGAAATCCCGGCATATAACAAAAACGGACACTTTTTCTTTCCGCATCCAGATAAATATATTCCGGTTCCAGGATCAGCTGACAGGGATTCAAAAGATACTCGGACATTTCTTCCATGATCTGTATAAAGCCTCCCAATATCATCTGAAGCGACTCCAGATCCATCTTTTTTTCCTCAAAAAGCGCCGTCATGGAATGCCTGGAAGTTATATCATAATACACCATGAATTTTCCGTCGATTCCCTGTATCCTGCATTGAAGAAGATCCGGCACAGCATTGGCCACGATCATTCTTACCTGGTAAGAATCTGTATCGATTCTCTCATCTCCTGTCAGGATCAGATAATTATGATTCATATCCCTTTTATATTCCGTTCTCATTTTATGGCGTCACCTCTCCCAGCATATCCACAGTTCCTTTTACCTTGCGGATCCATCCCACAGGCCGCAAAGGCTTTGCCTTACCACTGACTTCCAGCTTCCATTTCTGCCCCAGGAACCCTGCAGGTACTTCCAGTCTGTAAGTTACTTTCACAGTTTTTCCTGCATTTGTCTGCATGCTCAGATTCTCTCCTCCCGGCAGCCCGATATCTCCCAGCATTCTACCCTGTATATCCGCCTTTTCATATATGTTCCCTTTCTTTTTATATCCTTCCATACTGCCGCTGACTGCTGCCTCATAAGCTGCCGCAGTGAGATATGCTCTGTCATGTACAAAAAAATCCAGATACAGCACTCCGATCAGTATCATAAGCACCAGAGGCATGAGCAATGCAGCTTCTATTGTAAAGCTCCCCTTTTTTATTTTTCTCACAAAAATATCCCTCCCAAATATCCGATCAGCAAAAACGGTACAAAAGGAATTTCCTCACTTCGACTTTTTTTTAGCATAAGATACTCAATGCCTGAGTAGATTCCGCACAACAATAATGCCCCACCGAGGATCCCTGCCAGTTCTCCGGCTCCTAACACAGAACCCATTGTCAGTATCAGCAATCCATCTCCAAATCCGACCATTCCTCCACTGATCAAAGCGATCAAAATTATAAATACTCCGATTCCCATGGAAATAATCCCTGCCGGCCAGAGAAGCCCCTGCCTGATCCGCCACAAGATTCCGCCTGTCAGGAATATAAAGAGTACCGGTAAACAGATTTCTTTTTTTCGGATATCTGTCCAGGTATTAATTCCAAGAAGTACAGTCATGCAAATTTTAACACTGCTCATGATTTCTCCTTTCAGCCACATCGTCCGCAGGCACTCATTTCATCGGAAACCTCAGTTTCTTTCACCATCCGTACTGATCGTTTCAATGCGCTGCAGCTTTCCCTGTTATGAAAACGGTTACTCTTTTTTGTGATATATACCACTCCAGCCGGTTCCTGCCCACGACTGCACAGCTCACAGGCCTGATACTTTTCTCCATATGCATTTTTTAAAGTTTTAACCGAAGAGCCTGATATCTGCTGAACAGACAGATTCAGATAACTGCACCCCAGTTTTCTGTGATACACACTTCCTGATTCTGTCACATACACCATAGGCTGGCTCTCCACTGTATCATTTCCATTTTCGTATATCACACCATTCCACGTATGAACCTTTACCGTATTGTGGAACCATATTTTAGGAAGCGGGATCAGACCGCCTATGGGTTGATAGGAATATACGTCCGGCAATGTGATCGTTTCTGTACCTGAGCTGCCGGTACCATACGCATACATACCTGCTTCTTTTGCTTTCTGGCACAAGCCGGTCAGATGCTCCGTCTGTACTTTGTAAATATCCATAAAAGAAAGCAGCGTGAGCACTCCGAAAAAAAACAGCGGCAAAGCCATCGCAGTCTCCAGGGTGAGACTTGCTTTTTTCAGAAAGGTGCACAGGGATACTTTTCCAGGAAGCGTTTTCCGGCTTATCGGGGAAAGCAGGAAAAAAGCTCTTCGAGAGCGCCTTTCTCTTTTTTGATCCAGTCTGTTTATCTGATTTTTATCTTCTTTTTCTTCCTGAAAAAGCATCCCTGTGCACCTCTCTTTCTATTCATACGCATACTGACGCGAAACTGTAAATATTTTCCGTCGGTTTGCTTTTACATCTGCAGACGCTTCCAGGGCAGTGATGCAGTGGTCCATCTGAAAACCCGGTCTTTTTCCCTTTTCACGTACAGAGCACTCGATCATATCCATTCCTCTCAGAACTTTATCCTGTTTTCCTTTCGCCATAAGCAGAACCTGAAGATAATCCTCATAAGACATTCCATTCCCTGCATCCTTTCTTGAAGAATCCAGTTTGTCCAAGATATTGGGCAGATTACTCAAAGACAGCTGCCAGTCTGAGGAGTTTTTTATAAGAGGTACATGTCCTCCTGCAAAAAGTTCCCGGACATCCAGAATACTCTCCGCAAATGCCCAGCAAAAGATCAGTGCCGCTTCGATCACTGCTGCCGCCGGCGGGATCAGAAAACCCGATGCAATAGCCAGCGCCAGTGTTTCGACCTGTATCCGTTTTCCACCATCTGAAAGCAGGTACGCCATGTTAACCCCCTGACGGATAACCAGAAGTTTTCCTGCCACGGACTTCAGATTTTCCCGGTCACTATTCTTCCCTCCAAGAATATATTCCGCCTGATAATTCAACCCTGTCGCTGCCGGTCTTCGATAATTTCCCAGTTTCTTTAGCAGATACTGTCCAAATAATATTCCGGACATATACGAATTATCGGATTGTATATCCGTATCCAACATTAGTCCTGTCTGGAGCTTTCTTCCGGATGTAAGGCTTTTTCTGTCTGTAACCGCATCCGATATTCCCCGTTCGGATGGTACTACCAGATCAATAAGTCCCATTTTACGGACTCTTCTGATGATTGGAATAGGATTTTCTACGCTTTCATCAACACCGCCGGTAAAATCATCCCCATTTCCTGCATCCGAAAAATCTCCCTGATTTTTTTGTTGCTCCTGTTCTTTTTTTGCTTCTTCGCTTTTCTGTGCGGCATCCGTAATGGCAGAATCATAGGAATCCAATGTTCCTTTATTTTCTGCCTGTTCTCCTTTTTTCTCTGCATCCTCTGTCTTCTTTTCCTGATCCTTCAGTTTTCCGAGAAGAGTCTGTACCCCCTGGCTTCCCAGAGTTTCACGCATATACTGAACAGCCTGCTTGTAAAAAACCTCGCCTTTTCCATCGCTCAGAAGCTGATAACCATTGAATCCGCCCTGGAGAAGCTCCAGTTTCTGACTGTTCTGTTTCAATACAGGTTTCATATAAGTCTGAAAATCATCATATACAGAAGCCATATCCAGTTCTTCTTTTCCACCTGCATACAGTGCAAACAGCTCATAATCTTCCAGAAGCGTTCGGTCATACTGTCCAAACAGGGAATATAAGCCAATATCCATACTGTTAAGTATCTGTGTCCTGGCAGCTGCCATGCGTACAGATTCAATGCTGGCACACACAAGAGAAAGAACCAGGCTCAAGATCAGAGCCAGAAAGATCGTAATGCTGCCTTTTTTCACATTTCCTGCCAAGGGGTACCTCTCCTTTCCAAAACGGAAATATCAGCAGATATCACCGTTTTTTCTCATTTTCAGATCGTATTGCTTTGTTTTGTGATTTTTGTAAGGATTTTTTTAACAAGTGCTGTAAGCTGTTCCTTAAAGATGATGACCAGACTGATCAGAACCACCAGAATCAGGATGATCTCCACAACACCCACTGCATCCTCTTCCATCGCAAATTCTTTTACATACTTCCACATATTTTCATTTGTCACCTCACATTTCCTTTCTCTGCTCTCCGGTCCTACCCTCCGTAAAAGGAAAGACATGCCGGAAGCATGATCACCGCCATCACCACCAGGAGCATCAGGACCATCGGAAAAAGCAGTTTTGTTGCTGCTGTATCTCCCAACACTCTTGCTTTTCTTTTTCGCTCCTCCCAGGCTTCCACGGATTCCTTTTCCAGCAGATCGGCCAGATACCTGCTTCCTTTCTGGAGGTTCTGGATCAGCAGTGTTGACAGAGTTTTATACTTTACCTGTCCGCACCGTTCTCCAAATCTCCGGTAAGCCTCTGCTTCGGAAATCCCACTGTCCATCTCATAACAGGCTACTCGGATTTCTTCGTAAGCCTCACGTTTTTTACCATCTTCTCTCTTTCCGTAATCCAGCGCTATTTTCTGGAATGCTTTTCTGGCAGTTAAGCCTGCCTGCACCAGAAGGGTAAATTTCATGATCAGTCCCGGATAATCCATCAGCATCTGTTCTCTTCTTTTTATCTGAGCATTCTGTTCTTCCCGTTTTTTTGCAATGACAGCTGCTGCCGCTGCTGCCAGGCCAAGAGCTGAAAGCAGGTTTCCTGTTTTGTCTTTTGGCTGCTCCCATTCAAGATGTTTTCCATTCCATTCATCTGGAAGATAATAGTACTGCGGATCGTTTTTTTTCTGATTATATTGTACGATCATATCCTGCAGCTCTTTCTCGCGCTGCTGTTCTTCGCTAAGTTCTGTTTCCGGTTCTTCTTCGGATCCTTCTGTTTCTTTTTCCGGCACCTGCACATACAGGGAACCAGCTTCTTCTCCGTCTACAGATACTTTGAATTTCTCTTCATAAGCACCTGTCTCCTCTTTTTCCATACGGTATCCGGATGAATAAACCTTATCTCCGCCACTTTGAAATGTCAGGAGCATACCGATGATATTTCCGGTAAGCGCTATCCATATAAACAGTTTCTTTTCTTCCGGATTTCCGGCTTCCGGAGGCAGCCGCCCCATTTTTCCTGCCAGAAACACCCCAAGGATCACCATAAATATCAAAATATGTATCCACATTATCCTCACCTACACTTCTATGTCTACGATCTTCACACCCAGCCAGTAAGACAAGCCATAGATCACCATGCAGACTGTCATGGCACAGATTCCGAAAGGATTCCCATAAAGTACATCCAAAAATCCCGGCGAAGTCAGTTTCAGATAACAAATGATACCGGCCGGCATGATACTCATAACCATCTGTTCCGATTTCTTTGCGGCCAGCGTTGCCTCGATCTCTTTTTTTACCTCGATCTTATCACTAAGCATTCTGGCTACTTTCTGGATCACCTGCGTCATATCCCCGCCTGTTCTTTTTGCTGTATAAAATACTGCTGCGAAATTTTCAATATCTTCCACTCCGCTGCGTTTTCCCAGATCCAGGAACAGCTCTTCCACCGGAACGCTCAGACGCAGCTGGCTTTCGATATACCGAAATTCATCCAGGATATCACTTCCCTTTTCATAAAGTCTCCCCAGATCCTTTACACTGGCACGCACCGCATTCTCCGCGGAATAGCCGGCCTGTACCGCCACATTCATGGCCGTCAGAGCATCCCGGAACTGGTAATTCAGCTCCCTCTGTTGCCGTGCAGTACATTTTTTCCTCTGTAGCTTCAGAAAAAGCACTGGTATTGGAAGCATAAACAGCAATACCGGAAGGCTCTGATAAAACAGATAGTCGGCTGCAGTGCATATGGCAGCTCCCTCCAGAAGATATTTTGCGGTCTCCTTCCCCGTAAAATGATACATCCTGTAATCTTTCCTCGTAGATCTCCATTTCTGATTCTTTCCTTTCCGCTCTTTCATAGTCTGATTCCTGCCCGTTTCATTTTTTCACAATGCAAAAGTTCTCCGGTTTTTACAAGTCCCTTTCCTTCTTCCCAGCGATACAGCGGCCTGGTCTGGATCTCTCCGTTTTCAAATCCACATACTTCTGTGATTTCCAGCAGCTTTCTGCTTTTGTCCCGCATACGCCCAAGATGTACCAGAATGTCTACCCCGGAAGCAATCTGCCTTCGGATCGCTTCCAGGGGAAGATCGATTCCCATCAATGTCATCGTTTCAATTCGAGAAAGCATATCCTGACTGCTGTTTGCATGAAGTGTTGAAAGGCTTCCATCATGTCCCGTATTCAGGCTCTGCAGCATATCCACTGCCTCTCCTCCACGGACTTCCCCTACAATTATCCTATCCGGTCTCATTCGAAGGGCTGACCGGATCAGATCTCGGATCGTTACTGACACCGCGCCCGCCATATTGGCCATTTTTGCCTCCAGACATACCAGGTTATCAATTCCCCGGATCTTAAGCTCCGCATTATCTTCAATGGTGATCAGGCGCTCATCTTTTGGAATATATTCTGTAACAGCTCCAAGGAATGTTGTTTTTCCACTGCCTGTACCTCCACCGATCACAATAGAATATCTTGCCTGAACAAGTTTTTTTAAAAACTGTGCACATTCTTCGGTGATGCTTCCAAAAGCGATCAGTTTTTCCATTGTGATAGGATCATCCGGAAAACGGCGGATCGTCAGGATAGGACCATTCAGAGCAACCGGATAAACCACTGCATTCACACGTGCTCCGTTTTCCAGCCTTGCATCTACAATGGGCATGGACTCATTGACAACCCGGTTACAGCGCCCTACGATCTGCTGGATCACATCCTCCAGCTTCTCTTCCGACGTGAAGACCTTATTCCATCTGGTCAGTTTTCCTCCACGTTCCACAAAAATATGATCCGGACCATTTACCATGATCTCCGTAACACTTTCATCATCAATTAGTTCCTGCAGAACATCCAGCTTACGCACAGAACAGAACAGTTCCTGTCTGAGCTCTACTTTCTCCTTCAGTGAAAGAAACAGTTCCCTTGCCTGAGTTAATATCAGTTCATCGATCACCCCCAGGATCTCATCATCGGACAGCTCTCTGGAAACATCCAGCTGTTCCATGAGCAGATCATACATTTCCCGGAATTTTTCTCTGTTCATGACCGCTCCTTTCTCAAAAGTTCACGGATATAATCTCCCAGTTCACTCCATACCAGCTGTTCAACGTAAGCGTCAGAAGAGATCATGTCCATATGAAAGGGCAGGCGCACCTTTTCTGTTTTTTCCAGAATCTTTTCTTTATTCCAGATACGCAGAAGATTTTCGAATTGTGTCACCTTACAAACGGAAAGTGTGTCATTCAAAACCGGCATATAGATTTTTCTGCACATCTCCAGAAGCCGGAAATCCTCATCTGCATTTTCTCCCATATCCAGAATCAGCACTTCATAGGAACTGTGAAGTACGATCTCCTGCAACAGCCGCTCCCAGTCTTCCCAGTCCACGTTCCGGATATCTGAAGGTGTTCTTACCGGCGGTATAAAATCCAGATTGTTTACTGTCTGGATCATTCCGTTCATTCTATGGATCAGGTTTTCATTTCCCTGGCGAACATAATAAAACAGATCACTCAGATTAGCCGGAAATTTTTTCCCAAGAAGTTCCTCAAAACCAGAATAGGATTCCAGATTCAGATAAAGAACGGCACGTTCTTTCGCCAGTATCTGTCCCAGCGCAAGTGCAAAGGATGTCTTCAGACATCTGCCAAGAGGAGAAAAAACACCAATAATCTCCATTGTCTTCTTCAACACAGGAAAAGTTACCGGATCAAGAGATTTCTCTTCTCCATAACAGGCCATCACCTCCCTTATCACATCTGAGGAAGATTGGTATTTATACACACTTGAATACTGATCCAGTTCCGGAGGATGCACACCTTCTGAAAGAATGATGATCTTTCCGATACCAAGGTCACGGACTTCTTTTCGCATTGCTTTATCGGAAATCAGCAGCAACTCAATATGATTTTCTTTTCCGTAGGCAATGAGACTTTCTGCCGTGGTAAATGCCTGGATCTCAAACGGAAGATTCTTTTTCTGGTTCAGATAATCCATAAAATTGAAAGCATAATCCACCTCCAGATCACAGACTGCAAATATGTTTTTCTTCAATACACACCTCCTGCATAAAGCACCGCACTCAAAAATATGGGTACCGTAAAATGAAAGTTCTCCGGAAAGCTCATCCCCTTTCTGTAATAAGGACGTATCTCACCGGTACAGTAAAACTCATTCATATACTGATATAAATAAAGGAATCGTCGGCGGATACCGCCTGTAGAAATAAGAATTGCCAGAGAAATGCCTGCACCTGCAAGCAGAGAATAAACAATACATTCCATAACTGTCCGCGGCCCCATGATCCCGCCAAGTGCGCACAGAAGCTTGATATCTCCGGCGCCGATCATATGGAATATGAAAAGGATTCCCAAAAGAAGCACCGGCACAGCCACTCCCGCCAGAAAGATCACTCCACCTTTCGGCCCGTTTTCTGTGATCTGTATCAGGAAACCGATCATAAAAGAAAAAAGGATCCATCCATTGTCTACTGATGCATCTTTAAGATCCATCCAGACCGCCATCGCAGATATCACCACGGATAATTCTCCATAAAGAAACATACACGCCCCCTTTCTTTCTTAAAATATATGTTTATTCAGTTATGATAAAAATGGGATTTCCCGCCTGACCTGGCGGTGATCGATACCAGAAGATCTCTGGTGAAATTAATTATAAAATTTCAGGAGCATTTTGTCCAGCATTTTCGTTCGACAAATTCTGACACGAATTTTGCTGTCATCTGCTCCTGAAATTCTTTTTATCTTTTAATTTTTTTCGCTTTATCTTCTATGATCTTATCGGATCTTTACTCCGTCCTTGATCACTGCTTTCAGTTCCAGATCCTGATCCAGCAGTACCACATGAGCTTTTTTACCTGCTTCCAGAGATCCGTACTGTTCTTCTACCCCAAGGCTTCTGGCCGGATTTATGGTCGCGCAGGCCACGGCTGTTTCCAGCGGAAGATCCATCTTTTTAACAACTGTACGCATACAATCCATCAGATTTGTGGCAGATCCTGCGATCGCACCATCAGATACCAGCGTGGCAAGTCTTCCCACAACCTTAACATCCAGTCCGCCCAGTGTATACTGACCGTCCGGCATACCGGTAGCTCTCATACTGTCGCTGATCAGGATCATCCTGTCAGCTCCCATCATCTGAAAGGTGGCCCGGACAACAGACGGATGGATATGGATCCCGTCACATATAATCTCTGCCATAACATCCTTATTATCAAAAACAGCACCTACGACGCCTGGTGCACGATGCGTAAACGCAGGCATTGCATTATACAGATGGACTGCATGGTTTGCTCCTGCTCTGCATGCTTCCATTGCTGTATCGTAATCTGCGTTGGTATGTGCCAGAGAAATATTGACCCTTTCATGAACTTCCCGGATAAATTCTGCTGCATGCTCACTTTCTTCAGGTGCAATCCCTATAAATTTTACCAGACCTTCCGAGGCCTTTAAAAAACGGTCACAGATTTCCACATTGCATGGAAGGATATTTCTCGCGTCCTGTGCACCTTTTTTCGCCGGGCTGATAAACGGCCCTTCCATATTGATTCCCAGAAAATCTGCCTTACGGCAGTCCTTTGTTTCTTTTTTATATTCTGCAGCTGTATGGAGGATCTGCTCCAGTTCCTCTACCGGCAAAGTCATGGTAGCTGGTGCAATCGCTGTAACTCCTACCGATGCCTCATATTCCGCGATCCTTCCAATCGCATCTTTGTCTCCGTCGCAGAAATCATCTCCCTTGCATCCATGAAAATGCAGATCGATCAGTCCCGGAATGGCGTAGCAGCCTTTTCCGTCCATAACGTCCCCGCTAAGCTGCGGCGCATCCTTTTCTTCATAAACCTGTCGGATCTTATCCCCATCCAGGATAATCCCGCCTTTTACAAACGCTTTGTCCGGTGTAAAAACATACACATTATCAATGATCATAGTAAAACCTCCCAAAATCCCCATTTGTGATCATAAACAAAAAAGCAACCAGAAACATGTTCTGATCGCTTTCAGTTAATAGCCAGTACGGGAATCGAACCCGTGTTTCCGCCGTGAGAGGGCGGCGTCTTAACCCCTTGACCAACTGGCCATATTCTTTTGTTTCTGTCGTTTGACTTTGTTTTTTGTTGTTTCCCTCAACCGACTTCGTTAGTATATAACACTTTCTTTCAAAATGCAAGTACTTTTTTTAATTTTTTTAAAAAATTTTCATGTTTTTCACGTTTATTCGTTTTTTACCCATTTTCCGATATTTCGTACGCTTGACCACTGCTGGTGTAAGTGCTACTATCAAAGCACCAATACCAAAATAATCAACTGCGGATAATGATCTGCCCGGTATATCAGAAAGGTAATACTATGGAAACAACGATCAAAAAAATCGAAGATATGTCACTGAACGCATGGCCTTCCCATAAAATGGAACTTTATGACGGATGGATCTTACGTTTTTCTTATTTTTATACACACAGGACCAACAGTGTGGAACAGTTCGGAACATCCACACTTCCATGGCGCGAAAAAATCCCCTACTGCGAACAGGTCTATAAGCGTCTGGGCACTCCTGCAATCTTTAAGATCAGCCCCCTTGTATCCCCGGATTTTGACTATATGCTGGAAAACAGAGGCTATTCCGTTCAGCACATAACAAATGTTATGACTGTAGACCTGGACAGTGCCGTTCTGGATGCGCCTGTCACTGATGTGCTTTTTTCCGATGAAATTCCGGATTTCTGGATTCACAGCCTTTTTGACCTGAAAAGAACTACAAATCCGATTCATCGAAGCGTCGTTCCTTCCATGTACCGTGCCATTCTTAAGGAAACTGTCTGCGCTTCCATAACAAAAAACGGCGAGATCATTGCCACAGGTCTTGGGATCCTGGATCGCGACTACATCGGTATCTATGCCATTCATGTGCGTGAAGATTATCGCCGCAGAGGATATGCCCGTCAGATCTGTACCGGTCTTCTCAATGAGGGCAAAAAAAGAGGCGCCAGCCACGCCTATCTTCAAGTGGTAAAAAACAATGCTTCCGCAGAAAAGCTTTACAGCTCTCTTGGATTTCAGTATTTCTATACCTACTGGTTCCGTGTTCAGCCTGTAGGAACACGTTTTCAGTAAATGCATGGATTTTCCGTAAATCCCTGTAGAAATCAAAAAATCTTTTTGCTATAATACCCTTAATATGTATAAAATCTTTCCTGCCTTCATATACTGATCCTTATCAATCGATAAGGAGACTGATCCGATGAACGATCCGCAGGAAAAAAACACCCAAAATCCCTATCATATTTATTACGATAATTATCTGGATACCAATGCCTGTACTGAATGCACGGGTCTGATCAACCATGGAATCGACAGCCGTGAGCAATGGGATTCTTTCCGCCAGATCTTTAACTTTATACCGGCGTCGGAAAACCATGATCTTACAGATAAACAGGACTGACCGTTATCCCGGGTCGGAGGACACAAATGAAAAAACTGTCTGCTGCATGTATGATTCTCGGCCTTTCCCTTTTTGCGGGAGGCTGCAGCAATGATCAGATCGATGATCATATTATTTCTCTTCAGGATAAAATTTCAGACGTTACTGCTTCAGATTCCACAGAACAGGAAGATCAGGAGCCTTCCACGGAAGAACGTGTTTATATGGATGAGCTTACCGGCACACTGCTGGATTTTGACGGTACACACCTGACGATTTCCAGCAATGGAGAAACCTATGTATTTGATGTTTCCCAGACAAGACTTGAATGCAAATACGGCGTTGTATCCAGTGATCAGGTCAGTGTGATCTACCAAGGACAGCTTTCCGGAACCGATATCAGCACCATTTCTCCCATCAAAATAACCGACAAATATCATAATGAAACTCCTCTGGAGGACCGCACTTTAAAGGGCAAAGTGAAATCACTCACCTCCAATGCCCTTGTGATAGTCACAGAAAAGGGAAATACTGTAACCTTCCCTGTCACCGGTGTCAGACAATACTACAAAAAAGGCTTCAAGGCCGGCAAGTGGATCTATGTCCATTTTCGCGGTAAATTCATCAACGAAACCCTCGTGAGTGACAAGCAGTATGACGGCAGTTTCACAAAAGTGATCAGTGTCTCCGATACGGATCCACTGAAAGTACCTGCAGCAACTCCTACTCCTTCCCCCGAACCGAAGAAAAAAGAGCAGCATCTCCGTGCAAAGATCGTAAATGTCAGCACCGGCACAATGACTGTCATTCCGCAGACCACAGGCTCGGAACTGACTGTTTCACTTTCCTCCGTTCCTGTATATTTCAAAGGAGGAATGGCTCCTGGATCTTATGTAAACATTATCTATACCGGTAAATTTAATGGTGAATCCACCAGCGGCATGAAGATCCGTGGAATCACCGGGGAGGATCCGGACATACTTTCAGTACGCAACATTACTTCTACTGTAACCGGCACGATCCTGGGCACAACCGCCAATACCGTGCTGCTCCAGACATACGACGGCGTAAAGATCCTCTGCAGCCGTGAAAACGTTCCGGACCTTTCCTCAAGCGGAATGGAAGAAGGTGCCGATCTCCGGGTTACTTTCAACCCTGCGAAATCACGCACCTCCAATATTTATACCTGTATTAAATTCGAAGACCCGTGACGGAAGATGGTGCGGATCCTTTTTTCTCCATCTTCCATCCAGCTTCGTACTGCCTGCGTATCACCCAGTATATCAAAAAAAGCTCTGCTTTCATCCTGTACACCCTGGCCGTGAAGAACCTGATATGCACCGGCATCGCTTCCTACTGCCACATGAACCTTCTTTTCAAAAGCTTTCTTCAGATTCTGCTCGCCTGTCTTTATAATAGATGCAAGGATCGTATCTTCAAATCTGCCGCAGCCTTTAAGATTCCGCACAGTTACAAGTGTCGGAACCCACACGCTTTCACTGTCTGCCAGTATGGAAATCGTCTCATCATCCATATAGTTCCCATGCTCAATACTGTCAACACCAGCCTCTACTGCTGCCTGTACGCCATAGCATCCATTTGTATGGCTCATCACGGCAAAGCCCTCTTCATGAGCAATATGTACCATTTCTTTCACATCCGCTGCTGAAAGCGGCGTTCCCGTAATTTTCCCGTGATCTGCAAAATCCAGAAGCCCTGTAGTCATGATCTTGATAAAATCCGCACCTTCAGCGGCAGCTTCCAGAACTCTTCTGTGATATTCCTTCATGTCTGAGAAGCTTTTTCCAACGATCTTCCCATAATGGCCCTCTTTATAAATGGCAAAAACCGGTGTGCGATAGTCAATTTCATATTCCGGAGCCAGTCTGGAAGCCCGCTTTGACACACCGTAATGATCTCCTCCGTCTCTCACAAAACGGATTCCTCTTTTCCGGTATTCCTCAAGATGAGCACGGATCAGAGCATCCCGGGGTCCGTTTTTCTGTGTCTCAACGGCTTTCCGGTAATCATAGCCATTGAGAAATATATGTGCATGACATTCTCCAAACATTTTCATCACTGCTCAAAAAAGTTTCGGATCTCTTTCTCAGATGCCTGCACCGACCCCTGTACAAAAAACGGCTTCCCACCTCCGCGTCCATTTAATTTCTCATTCATTTCCTTTGTAAATCGGCGAAGATCTCCGTCCTTTTCACCCATTGCATATTTATAGCTTCCATCTGCATTTCTGGAAAAAACCGCACAGCAGCCCTGGCAGGTCTGTGTCACCGCATCTGCAAGCTTCCGCACACTGTCTGCATCCATTCCATCCATAAAGATGAGAACGCTTCCGCTTCCTGCATAACGCTCTGCCTCTTTCCGGCACATGTCGTCTACCAGCTGACCAACCTGTCCTTTCAAGCGGAAATTCTCTTCCTGAAGACGTTCCACTGCCTGCGCAGTCTTATCCATTTTTGCAGAAAGCTTTACAGAAATCTGATGGTTCTGCTCGTTGATCATATTCAGATAATTCAGAACACGTTTTCCGCAGATCATCTCAATACGGACACCTTCACGGAATTTTTCCACGGAAAGGAGCTTCACCATTCCGATCTCTCCGGTATGTGTCACATGAGTTCCGCAGCAGGCACAGATATCCACCCCTGGAAATTCTACGATCCGCACCTGACCGGTAAGCTCTTTTTTGCTTCGGTAGTCGATTTTTTCCAGTTCCTCCGCTGTAGGATATATGATCTTTATCTGCGTATCTTCCCATATCTTTTGGTTTGTTTTCCGCTCGATCTCGGCAAGCTGCACCTCATCCAACGGGCCATTCAGATCTATGGTAATGGTATCGCTCCCCATATGAAAGCCTACATTATCATATCCGTAAGCCTCATGGATCAGTCCGCTCACCATGTGCTCACCGGAATGCTGCTGCATCAGATCAAACCTTCTTACCCAGTCAATGCGTCCCTGTACTTCTGTTCCGGCTTCCATCGGCTGATCTGTATAATGGAGAAGTTCTCCCTCCTTTTCATGCACTTCCTTTACTTTCACATCGTTGAGATATCCGGTATCGCTTGGCTGTCCGCCGCCCTCCGGGTAAAAAGCACTCTCATCCAGAATGATATGAAAGCCTTTTTTGGCTTCTCTGCACTCCAGGACTTTGGCTGTAAATTCTTTTTTATATACATCTTCATAATATAAGCGTTTCGTCTCTGTCATTTGTCTCATCCTTTCTGCATCTCTGCTTTGACGACTTATAGTATAGACCAAATTTTCTCTCCCCGCTATATAAAAACGGCATTTATCCAATGATTTACATATTTTTCCATAAAAGCTGAAGTCTTTCCTTCAGGTTCCGCGTTATAATAAATGAAACGGGAAGAGAAGGGAGCTGATTGCATCACACGGGAAGAATATCTGGAATATCTGATACATACATACCAAAATTTAATATTTTCCATTTGTCTGAAATCGGTGGGCAATCCCTTTGACGCCGAGGATCTGACACAGGATGTTTTTCTTTCCGCCTACAAAAATCTCTCCCGTTTTGATGGCACCTACGAAAAAGCCTGGCTCAGCAAGATTGCAGTCAGAAAATGTCTGGATCATCTGAAAGCAGCCGGCAGACGTACCATTCCCACAGAGGACACCTATTTTGAACAGCTCCATGATAAAGAGTTTTCCCCGGAGGAGGCATTTCTGGACAAAGATTTCAAGGATCGGATCCGACATTTATGTTCAGCGCTAAAGAGCCCCTACAGGGAGGTTGCCATTGAGCATTTCTGCGAAGAAAAAACCGCCGCAGAAATTGCAAAAGCGCAGAATAAAAATATCAAAACAGTACAGACGCAGATCTACCGGTCCAGATCTATGCTGAAGGCACTGCTGGAAAGGAGTGATTAGATGCACATACCACAGGATGAATTCCAGAAATTCCAGAACGGAACCATGAATACGGATGAAATGATCCGTTTTCTGGAGCATATGGATCAATGTGATTTCTGTCTGGATGAACTTCTTCAGAATGAGGATGCCGCTTCTGAGTATGCTCCATCCTATCTGCAGGATGAAATTCTGAAAAAGGCAGCTTCTCCGGAAGTTCAGGCTTCCAGAAAAATACATGAAACTGCTTATTGGATGAAGCTTCTCTGTGCAGGCTTACGGACTGCCGTAGGTATGGGTGTTGCGCTGATCATGCTTTTTTCTGTATCGCAGACAGATTTTACGGCTCTTCATCCTTCACCGGAAACAAAAGTTAAGATTTCTTCATCCCTTGACATTGGTTCCGGCCTGAATCAGCTTTCCAGAGAGGTAGGTTCCCAGCTCAGTGAACATTCTCAGAAGATCAGTAATAATCTGAATGATCTTACGAATAAAATTATAAACGGAGGCAAGTAAATTTATGAAAAAACAAAAACATGGTTTCTGGGTATTTATCTTTTCCTTGATCCCCGGTGCCGGGGAAATGTACATGGGATTTAAAAAACAGGGAATCAGCATTATGCTGCTGTTCTGGGGATCGATCGCACTGGCATCCATAACCGGCCTTGGATGGCTGGCCATGTTTCTCCCGGTAATATGGTTCTATAGTTTTTTTAATGTCCATAATCTGAAATCCCTATCAGAAGAAGAATTCTACTCTGTAGAGGATAATTACATTCTTCACATGGATCAGCTTTCCGGTGATATGGGAAAATTCTTACAAAAGCATCAAAGTGCAGCTGCATGGGTCCTGATCCTGCTTGGTATCTGCATCCTGTGGAGTCGTTTCACAAGTCTTTTGTACCTCATTGTACCGACTAATATAGTCGACTATGTATACAATATCTGCAACAGCCTTCCGCAGATCATCATTGCTGCAGGTATCATTGCTGCAGGTATTTATCTTCTTACTCAGCAGAAAAAGAAGCTGAAACAGGAAACCGAAACAAAAGAAGAGCATTACTGGGAACCCTATCGTCCATATCAGCAGCTGACAGAAAAGCCTGTTCATACTTCTGATAACTCCGACAAAGATACAGCATCTGAAGCTTCTCCCATTGCTGATCTGGAAAATACCGATTCTGATTCTGCTTCATCCACAAAATAACACAGAGAAAAAAAGATCCACTGTCAGTTTCCTGACAATGGATCTTTTTATATGATTTAAATTTACTGCTTATGTGTTACCTTAAGACGTGTCATTGCTCTCGCAAGAGCCAGCTGACTCCTGTGGTATTCCATAATACTCTGTTTCTGACGAAGCTGCTCCTCTGCACGATCCTTCGCTTCCTGCGCACGACGGATATCGATTTCCTCGGGGCTTTCTACACTGAGACAGAACAGCTTGGCACGGTTATTGATCATCTCAACAAATCCGCTGCTCACAGCAAAAACATGTGTATTTCCATCTGCATCCTCAAAACGCATCTCACCTGGAATAATGGTTGCTACCACATTCGCATGATGAGCAAGAAATCCCTGCTCACCATCCACTGCCGGGATAATAAGCTTCTGAGCACGTCCTGCATAAGCCAGTTTATTGCTGGCATATATTTCCAGGCCAAATGTCTCACTCATAGCCGCTCCTTACTGCCGGTTCTCCTCGGCTTTTGCTTTTGCAATTACATCATCAATGGTTCCAACATTAAAGAATGCGTTCTCCGGATACTCATCCATTTCACCGTCAATGATTGCCTTGAAGCCACGGATCGTCTCTTTCAGCGGTACATATTTACCTTTGATACCGGTGAAGTTCTCAGCTACATGGAACGGCTGTGAAAGGAACTTCTGGATCTTTCTTGCACGAAATACTGTCTGCTTATCTTCCTCTGAGAGCTCCTCCATACCAAGAATAGCAATGATGTCCTGCAGCTCTTTATATTTCTGAAGAATCTCCTGTACTCTACGTGCAACCTCGTAATGTTCCTCACCAACAATATCTGCCTCCAGGATACGGGAAGTAGACTCAAGCGGATCTACAGCCGGATAAATACCCTGCTCAACGATCTTACGGGAAAGAACCGTTGTCGCATCCAGATGAGCAAATGTTGTTGCCGGAGCCGGGTCAGTCAGGTCATCGGCCGGTACATATACGGCCTGTACGGATGTAACGGATCCTTCCTTGGTAGATGCGATCCTCTCCTGAAGCTCACCCATCTCAGTTGCCAGTGTAGGCTGGTATCCTACTGCGGACGGCATACGTCCAAGCAGAGCGGAAACCTCAGATCCTGCCTGTACAAAACGGAAGATATTATCAATAAAAAGAAGTACGTCTCTGTGCTCCTGATCACGGAAATACTCTGCCATAGTAAGTCCGGTCTCCGCAACACGCATACGTGCTCCGGGCGGCTCGTTCATCTGTCCGAACACTAAGGCTGTCTTCTCAAGAACACCTGATTCCTTCATTTCTGTCCAAAGGTCATTACCCTCACGGGAACGCTCACCGACACCGGTGAAAATAGAATATCCACCATGCTCGGTAGCGATATTCTGGATCAGCTCCTGGATAAGGACTGTCTTACCAACACCGGCACCACCGAACAGACCGATCTTACCACCTTTTGCATATGGAGCAAGAAGATCGATAACCTTGATACCTGTTTCCAGGATCTCAACTGCCGGTTTCTGCTCTTCAAATGAAGGCGGATCACGATGGATGACCCAATGCTCCTCACCGTCCAGGGAATCACCGCCATCTACGGTATCTCCAAGAACGTTGAACAGACGACCAAGTGTTTTATCTCCAACCGGAACCTTGATACCGCTTCCGGTAGCTGTTACTTCTCTGTCTCGCTGCAGGCCCTCGCTGGCTCCCAGCATGATGCAGCGCACGATATTATTTCCAAGGTGCTGGGACACCTCCATAACGCATCTCTTACCGTTGTTCTCGACTTCAAGGGCATCCTTGATATCCGGAAGCTGTCCGTCTTCAAAAACAACGTCTACAACAGGTCCCATAACCTGTACGATCTTACCTTTATTCATAGTCATCACTTCCTTTTTTGTGCTTTAGCACCGCTGATAACCTCTGTGATCTCCTGCGTGATCGCAGCCTGACGTGCTCGATTATACTGAATGGAAAGATCCTTCAGCATCGCCCTCGCACTATCTGTAGAGGACTGCATTGCTGTCATTCTCGCACTGTTCTCACTGGCATATGCCTCTACAAGACATCCATAGATCACACCTGTAAGGTAGTTGGGGATCATAGTATCCAGAAGTACATCTGCAGACGGAGATAACACGATCTCCTCCTGATAAATATCTGCCGGAATCTGACCCACTTTAAAATCAGCCTTTTTCAGCGGTAAAAGCTGCATATTCACATTTTCCATTGCCATCGCATTCAGCATCTGTGTATAGACAATGTGAATTTCATCCAGCTCTCTTTCCAAAAACGCACGTACGATCTCATCTGTGATAAGGCGTGCTCTGTGCATAGTCGGCTTCTGCACGGTATAATGAAAACTGCCGTCCATATCCACATCTCTCTTGCCGAAATACTGACGCCCTACCATACCAAGGACATACAGCTTGTGATGTCCCGGTACCTCTTCCATGAAATCTTCTGTCATTTTCTGTACATTATGATTGTATGCACCAGCCATACCTTTATCACCTGTAATGACAATGGTACCTACCTTTCTTTCATCCTTCGGAACAAGATGACGCTCACTGAAGAAAGGATGCTGGATATCCGGCATATGACGGAGGATCCTGGCAATGGCGGCCTGCATATTATAGAAATATGGTTCCGTATCCTGCAGGATCTTCTTGGCCTTTTGCATCTTGGAAGAAGAAATCATGTACATCGCATTGGTGATCTTCATGGTGTCCTGAATGCTTTTCATACGAGTCTGTATTTCTTTTGCATTTGCCATATCAACACCTACCTGCTCTTATCTCTGAATTCTTCTGCCGCCTTTACGATTTTCTCTACAAGCTCATCAGAGAGCTGCTTTGTAGTCTCGATCTCTTTGCCGATCTCAGGATATACATTATCAAAGTACTCCAGAAGATCCTTCTGATATTTCTTGATCTCTTTCTTTTCTACATCTACCATCAGCTTGTGAGTCGCAACGCAGAGAGTAATTACCTGCTGATGAAGACTTAACGGGCTGCAGAGCGGCTGTTTCAGAAGCTCCATCAGACAGCTTCCGTATTTCAGCTGTGCAGTTGTAGCCTCATCCAGATCTGAACTGAACTGGGTGAACACTTCCATCTCTCTGTACTGTGCCAGGTCGATACGTACACTACCGGAAGCTTTCTTCATAGCCTTGGTCTGTGCAGCACCACCAACACGGGATACGGAAAGACCAACATTGACTGCCGGACGCATGCCTGAGAAGAACAGATCACTTTCCAGGAATATCTGACCATCTGTGATGGAAATTACGTTTGTAGGAATGTATGCAGATACATCACCGGCCTGTGTCTCGATGATCGGAAGTGCCGTAATGGATCCGCCGCCTGCCTCTTCACTCAGACGGCTGGAACGCTCCAGAAGTCTGGAATGAAGATAGAATACGTCACCAGGATATGCCTCACGTCCCGGAGAACGCTCAAGCAGAAGTGACAATGCACGATATGCCACTGCATGCTTGGAAAGATCATCATATACGATCAATACGTCTTTGCCCTGATACATGAAATACTCTGCAAGAGCAGTACCAGCGTAAGGAGCAATATACTGAAGCGGTGCACAGTCACTGGCTGTTGCGGAGAATACAGTTGTATACTCCATTGCACCGTATTTTTCAAGATTGGAAACTACCTTTGCAACGGTAGAAGCTTTCTGTCCGATGGCAACATAGATACAGATCACATCCTTACCTTTCTGGTTGATGATCGTATCTGTTGCGATGGATGTTTTACCTGTCTGTCTGTCGCCGATGATCAGCTCTCGCTGTCCACGGCCGATCGGAAACATGGAATCAATGGAAAGGATTCCTGTTTCCAGAGGTACAGTTACAGACTTACGATCGATGATTCCAGGAGCCGGGTTCTCGATCGGGCGGTATTCCTCTGCCTGGATCTCTCCCTTTCCATCAATAGGCTCACCAAGTGCGTTTACGATTCTTCCGATAAATTTATCACCTACCGGAATACCTGCCTGTTTGCCAGTTCTGGCAACCTTGGTGCCTTCCTTGATTCCTGTATCCTTTCCGAAAAGAATACATCCCATGCTGTTGGCACGGACATCCTGTACCATACCTTTCAGACCATTCTCGAAGGTCACAACCTCACCGTACATGGCATGATCGATACCATAAACAGTTGCGATGCCATCTCCCACGGAGATGACAGTGCCTACTTCCTGGTCCTTGCTGATTTCGTCATAGTTCTTTATTTCTTCCTTGAGAATCGAAATGATTTCATCTGGATTTATTGCACCCAATTCAATTTCACCTCCGGGTTAATTTCTGTTTCAGTTTCTTATAACGTCCGATGAGGCTCCAGTCGTACTCACGATCTCCTGCCCGGAGAACAAATCCACCTACAAGGCTTTTATCCTCTGTAAGGGTAAGTTCCACTTCTCTGGCAGAAAACTGGCTACGGAGAAACTCCTTCATCTTATTTTCCTGCTCTTCGGCAGGACGTGTTACATAAAGAAGCTCTGCCTTGAGAATTCCTTTCTGTTCCCGGCTGTAAGCATCATAAGCTTCAAGGATCTCTCCGATTCTGTCAATCTTCTGATACTTACACGTTACTTTAAGAAAACTCTTCATTTCCTGCGGAAAAATCCGCTCTATTACCTGTTCTTTTTCTTTGAGGGAAACAAGTGGATTTTCAAGCATTTTACCTATCTCAGGTGTATTCTTAAAAATCTTTCCTGTTTCGCAGATTGCCTCCCCCGGGACAGAAAGACCGTATAATGCTTTTGCATAATTAATGGACGTCTCTGTCATGAGGATCACCTGCTCCTTCTAAAAACTGGTCATATAGGGACATATCCTGTGCTTCGTCGTTCTTTTTTCCCATGATTCTGGATGCTGCATCCATTGCCAGCTCAGCCACTTTGCCTTCCATCGCTTTCATAGCAGCTTCCTGCTCAGTGCTGATGTCTCTTCTTGCTTTCTCAAGAATCTGGCCAGCCTGATCATTAGCTCTCTTCACGATGCTGTCTGCCTGTACTTTTGCCTCGTCCTTAGCCTGCTCTACAATACTGAAGGATTCCTCCTTCGCAGATTTCAGTGCATCCTCATACTGTCCTTTCAGCTGGTTTGCTTCAGTGGTTGTCTTCTCTGCTGAAGCAAACTGCTCATCGATCATGGCTTTTCTTTTCTCCATAACACCAATGATCGGGCCGAAAAGGAACTTCTTCATTAAAAGATAAAGAACGATCAGGTTTATAATAGTAAAGACAAGGTTGATATCAATTTTAATCACCTGGTCCACCTGCCTCTCTTAATCCTGAATTAGTATCTCGTCTTTACCTATTAGCCAAGCATGATGATGATCAGAAGACCGATTACGAAACCGTAAATAGCTGTTGCCTCTGCAAGAGCACATCCAAGAAGAAGTGCTTTACTGATCTTGCTCTCTGCCTCTGGCTGTCTTGCGATAGCTTCTACTGCTTTAGATGTTGCAAGACCGATACCAATACCTGCTCCAATACCTGTAAGAACTGCGATAGCTGCACCAATTGCGATTAACATAGTTTTTTCCTCCTGTAAAATACAATTTTTTTCATTTTTAGATCAAGCGGAGCTTCCGCTTCACTACTCAATTGCTTCCTTGATGAACAAGGATGTTAAAAATACAAATACATACGCCTGTATGAATCCATCGAAGAAATCAAAATACAGGCTGAATGGTATGGGAAGAATGGCCGGACAAACAAACTCCAGCAGCTTCATAACTACGAAGCTTCCCAGAACATTACCGAACAACCGCATGCAGAGAGATGTAGGCCTGATCGCTATTTCCAGAATGTTGATCGGAAGCATGATCGGAACCGGCTCCGCAAAGCTTTTCAGGAAACCCTTCAATCCCCTCTTATGAAAGCCTGCATACTCGATCAGAATAATGCTCATCAGCGCCAGCGCAATGGTAACATTCATGTCCTTCGTCGGTGGTGTAAAACCAAATACGCCTGCGATATTGGCTATTCCGATGTAGATTACGGTTGACATCAAATAAGGCACATACTGTTTGCCTTCTTCTCCAAGGATACCCATGAAGAAATCCTGAAGAAAACTTACCCCGGTTTCCAGAAGCAGCTGCTTCTTACCCGGATTTTCCACACTGAGATTCCGAACTAAGATCAGAGACAGAATCACAAGAACCGCCATGATGACCCATGTGACTACCACACATTCTGCAATTGGTATTCCACCAAACACCGGAATGGTAAAGGCTGTCTTACTGTTTAGCTCTTCTGCCAGTGTACTTGATAAATCTCCCGTTTTTCTCCCTCCTTTTCTCTTGGCGCTGATCGCATCTTTTTATAATTGGTATGACCACGCCTTGTAGTTGACTTTATTTTACTCCGCATTTCCAGAATGTCAATATTATTTTTGCCTGTTTTGTACAAAAAAGAATCTGTTTTTTATACAAAATACACAATTTATTTCAATTGACCTTAATCCGACTTTCTGCGTACAGATACCTCTCCATAAGAAAGCAGGGTTTCTGAACCATCCTGTTCTCTTACAAGAAGCCTTCCATCTGGTGCTATGGATTCTGCATAAGCTTCCCTCGTACACTGTCCGTCTGTGATCACGATCATGTTTCCAGGAATGATATTATTTTCTGTATATTCTCTGGAAAGTCCCGGAGTCTCCACTTCCATAAGAAGCTGATTGACGATCTCTGCCACAAGAATACTGCAGTTTATATGCTCTGCGTCCTTCCTGTTTTCAAATAATGCTCCAGCCGTTTCCTGTATATCTTCAGGAAACCCATCTTCCGGCATATACAGATTCAAACCAATTCCTACAACTGCAAACTCAATGTTCCCACTTTCAAAGTCTGTAACAGCCTCTGTCAGTATCCCACACACTTTCTTATTATGAAGATACAGATCATTGACCCATTTGATTCCAAGGTCGATCCCGCAGATTTTCTTCACTGCACGGCACACTGCAGTTGCCGCCGCTGTAGTGATCAGGAGTCCTTCCTTCAGAGTCCGGTCCGGTCTTAGAACGATACTCATATAAAGTCCTGCATTTTCAGGAGAATAAAAACTTCGGCCTCTTCGGCCTCTTCCGCTTTTCTGTCTGCGCGCCAGTATCAGTGCACCATGACCTGCTTCTCCTGAAAATGCAGCCTCCTTGGCTGCCCGGTTTGTAGAATCCAGTTCTCTGTATATTTTTACAGGGACATCCGGATGATCGAGGTAAAGCCGTATTCCTTCTTCCGATAAACGGCTGCCTCCTCGAAGCACATAGCCTTTGTTTGGTCCAGCTTCTATGGTATATCCCTCTTCACGAAGGGATTTCACAGCTTTCCAGATGGCTGCCCTTGTGCAGTTTAGTTCTGCTGCTGCCGCCTCTCCGGATATCAGTTCATTCTCGCGCTGCTCCAGAAGCTTCAGCATTCTTGCTTTTACAGTCATATCTTCACCGTCCGTAATCTGCCTAAAATGGCAAAATTTATTCCCTTCTAAGAGTCGAAAGCATTATAGCACTTAAACATCGCAATGTCTATTATCTTTTTCACATATGCTATCTATATTATTTTTATATTTCAGTTACAGTTATTATATAATTTTTCTCATTTTTGTCTGTTTTCATTTATTTTTTTTATATATTATTTCTGTTGAAAACCTGCAGACTCAGGAGTGAATTTTCCTGAATCTTTATTATATACAGATTTTCTTTATCATATATTTATCATTTGTAATTAGAAAGACTTTTCTCAAGAAATTCCCGGTACTTATCGCGAACCTCATCCGGTGACGCGATCACCGCATCCGGGCCAAGACTGGCTATCCAGCCAAAGAACTGGTCACTGATATTTACACGAACCAGTGTTTTGAAATGTTCAGGATCCTTCCTGTGTATCATAATATCTCTGCCAAACCGATCCAGCACCACCCCGACTAAGCGGTTATGTGCTTCCAGACATATGGTTTTCTCTTTTCCGCCAAACATCCCGAAGGTCCTGGATGTCAGCTCCCCTATATTATAATTCTCAAAAAATTCTCTGCCGCATCGCACTTCCTTCTCTATACGGATCTGCTGGAGCTTATCTACCTGATACTGCTTAACCCTTCCACACTTCTCGTCATAAGTGATCAGATAATACTCCTCATTCTGCCATACAAGTCCCCAGGGACTGACCGAATATCGTTCCCCCTCATTCTCCGGATACAGCTTCTTCTCCACAGTCCATTCACAATATTGAAAAGAAATCTGCCTGTCTTCAGTTAATGCACGCTGGATCATATCAATACTGTAATACACATTCTCGTTTACAGTCCGGATGCTGTTCTCTGCAAATCCCTGTCGCCGCAGCTGTCTGGACTCATAAACACTGGCAAGGCTCTCCAGCTTCTTGATCAGCTGTCGGGATTTCCCATTGGTGATACATCTGGAGGACTGCACTGCATCCACCAGAAGTCTCAGCTCCGGAAGCTCAAATTCCCGGCTGGCAAGATAAAAACCGGCCGGGTGCTCCCGCCGGTTCAGGATATCCATTCCAAAATTCCGCAGGGTTTCAATATCATCATAGACAGTCTTACGCTCTGCACTGATTCCCAGACTATTTAGATAGGAGATCAGCTCCTTCACAGACATCGGATGCTCTTCGTCCGTCTGCTCCAGAAAAATGCGCATCAGATATAAAATTTTAATCTTCTGGTTAAAGACCCTTGGCATCCTCTCTCCCTCCGTTCTTCTACTTGTCTGTCAGTGATGCCACCACTGCAAAATATAATACCATGAATGACAATACAACGGCAACGATATCTGCTCCACGGAAATCAAAATTAAACAGCATTGCCCCGCCAAGCATGATCTCCATTGTAAGAAGTGCGCCCAGTACCATTGCCATTCCTGAGGAAAGCTTCTGTCTGCCGCAATGTCCGTTCTCAGCTTCCACATATCTTCCTTCCGCCAATACTGCCTTCCTGCTGCTCTCTGTATTCCACATAAGATCCATCCTCCCTGTCCTATGTTCGTCTCACGATTTATCGAACATATTTTCCAAACATATTTTCTGTATGTTTGCATTATAGCTCATTTTTAGTCCAATAAAACGGTATAAACATGGTTTTTCCGAACATTTGTTTATTTTATACAAAAATATGTTCGTCTTTAAGATCCACAAAAAAGAATGCTGCATCCGGCACTTCTGTTGCATCCGAAGTAAAATCATCTCCGGTTTCCTTTTCTGTGGTTATTGTTCACTCCGTTCTCAGTAACTACTTTTCGTGAACTGCCCAGGATATTCTGACCAAAGAAAAAAGCCTGCCATATATGACAGACCTTTCACACATTTTTATTCTTCTATGGATTTAACTTTAACACCGATAAATGAATATTTACATCATTCCCGCAAACACCGATGCGCCGACAACCGTAAGCAATCCGGCAACTGCAATGGCAAGGCTGCTCATGGCTCCTTCTACCGGGCCAAGCTCCATGGCTTTGGCAGTTCCGATGGCATGGGCAGATGTTCCAAGTCCAAGGCCCTTTGCGATCGGCTCCTCGATCTTTGCGACCTTGTAGACAACCTCTGCGATCATATTTCCCAGGACTCCTGTGATGATGATCACGGCAACGGTAATGGTCACGATACCGCCAAGCTCCTCGGAAACGCCCATTCCGATGGCAGTTGTGATAGACTTCGGAAGCATAGTGACATATTCCTGATGATCAAAGCCAAACAATTTCGCCATAAGCAGAACACTGCAAAGCCCGGCCAGCGTTCCGGAAAAGATTCCGGCAGCCACTGCCTTGAGATTTTTTTTCAGCAGATGGATCTGCTCATAAAGGGGCACTGCCAGACAGACCGTTGCCGGGGTCAGCAGATAGCTGATATATTTTCCACCTTCATTGTAATCATCATAATCAATATGGAAGAGCAAAAGAACACCGATAACACAGATGATGGAGATCAAAAGCGGATTAAAGATCGCCATTTTAAACTTTTTTTTCAGGATCAGACCGATCTCATAGGCGATCAGACTTATCATTGCTCCGAAAAATGCGGAGTTTTTTATGAATTCCATCATTTTTCAGTTCCTCTCTTTCCCATACGAATCACTCCCTGTGTTACTTTTCCTGTTACGACCATTACGATCACCGTGCTGATAAACGTCATGATGAGAACCGGTACACAGATCGGTTTCAGAGTGCTCCAGGCTGTGATCAGTCCCACACCTGCCGGTACAAACATCACCGGCATGATCTCAACCAGAAAATCTGCCGCACCTTTGACCTGATCCAGCTTCAGAATACCTGTGAGCAAAGCCACCAGCATAATGATCAGTCCATAGACACTGGCCGGTACCGGAAGTGGAAGAAAGGTTTTCAGTAATTCTCCAATGACGGAAATCAACAGGATGATGCTAAACTGCTGCACATGCTTCATGTTGCATCCCTCCTGATTCATGTAAAGCGCATATTCACACTCTGCGCTCAAACGAATTTTGCAAAAGTGGTAAGACCACTTTTGTTTTAAACGTTTTCTAATTATACGCTACAAATCCAAAATTACAAGGATTGTATCCAATAAAATACAAAAAATCCTTTTATGCATCAGCGTATTCCAGTAATCCCCAGAAACATATCCGCGCAAAAGGATCTTTAAACAAAATTTTTATCATTTTCCGGAATTCTCCGCCAAAATAATTTTTTCCACCTGATATTTTCCATCCTCTACAGTCATCACCGCCATGGTAACCTCCCCGCCAAAGCGGCTTCTTCCACAGCTTCCCGGATTCAGCCACAGTCTGTCATCGATCATCTTCTCGAAATATTTGTGAGTATGCCCGAAGATGACCACCTGGGTGTCCCCCAGCTCCCATGCAATGTCTTTTTTGTTATGGACCATAAAAAATTTCACGCCGCCAATGGTAAAGCTTAGACTGGTGCGGAGATTTTCCGCCCAGTCTTTATCATTATTTCCACGGACCACATAGAGATTCCCCATGGAACGCAGTACATCCAGGATCTCGTCTTTATTGACATCTCCGGCATGGAGGATATACTTACAGTCTTTTAAGATTTCCAGTACCTCAGGCCGCAGAAGGCCGTGAGTGTCTGATATGATGCCTATTTTTTCTTTCATGATCTCTATCCTGCTCCAATCCTTTATCATTATCGCCTTTTACCTTTTGCAGCTCACGCTATGACCGGCAATACTCTTCACAATACATAAATATTTAACAGCTGCTTCTTTTCACACCATTTCAGAAATTTTCTTAATTGGATCAAGCCGATATTCGCAACCTCGCCGGGAACTTACCTGATTCGGTTAAAACAATTCTATTTTTCCATATTCTCCGTCAAATCCCGGTTTCCGCACAACTTCACCTGCACGAAGCTGCCGGATGCCTTCCGCCAGAACTTCTCCACCGGCTTTTCGGATATCTTCCGGCGGAATCTCTCTCAATATGGTAAATTCCGCACCCAGTTTTTCAAGCAACGCCTCGTACTGTCCCTGAACTTTTTTGCTTGCCGTGGAAAATCCCACACATGCGGAGATCACCTCCGGCAGCGGCATCAGGCTTTCATATGGGCGGCCGCTTTCCGGCATGGCCGCTGAACTCTCGTCACGATCAGATAACTGCAGGATCCTGTGATCCACACCCATGGTCAGCTTCTTTCCGCAGACCGGGCAGATACCGTTATACATCTCTGATTCTTTCGGACTCAGGCACACGCCGCACTTCCGGTGCCCGTCGAAATGATATTTTCCCTCTTCCGGAAAAAATTCAATCGTCCCTTCAAGACCTTTTCCGTTCTGCACTGCATCCCACAATCCCTGATAGGAAAGCTCTATATCCAGAAGATCCGCTTCCCTTCCAAGCTTGGACGGTGAATGTGCATCCGAATGAGACACCAGCTGATAGCCATCCAGTGCCGATATCTGCCAGTTCATTGACGGATCTGAAGAAAGTCCTGTCTCCAGTGCATGGATGTAAGGTGTCAGTTCTTCAAAACAATCTTCTATGGTGTCAAATCCGGACTTTGCCCCAAACAGGGAAAAATGTGGGGTCCAGATATGCGCGGGGATATAGATACCCTCCTCACTGACCTCCAGCATCATTTCCAGAAGATCATGACAGGGCAGCCCCAAAATAGGACGTCCGTCTGAATGGATATTTCCAATCTTTTCCAGCCTTGCGGCAAAAGCATCTGCCTCATCGAATCCCGGAAGCAGGATCAGGCTGTGCACCTTCCTGGTTTTTCCGCCTTTTTTATAGATGGAACTGATCTCACCGGACAATACAAACCTGGGTGCTTTTCCAGGATAGCGTGCCGCCTCCGGCAAAACATATTCATCTTTCAGCCGGAACAGTCCCTGTTCCGCAGGGATCAGCTTCGTCTTCAACTCCTGCCGCCAGATGGGATGTGTCATATCTCCGGTTCCAAGGAGTGTGATACCTTTTTTCCGCGCCCAGAGATCCAGCATCTCAGGCGTGCCATCTTTGCTGGTTGCCATGGAATATCTGGAATGTATGTGCAAGTCTGCGATCTGTTTCAAAATTTTTCCTCCTGTATTAAACCTATATTATTCACGGCATAGCCGTGAATAATATAGGTTACATTTACACAATTATTTCAATATGTGACATGTAGTATGCCTTTTTTACAGATCAGATATCTTTATAATAAGCCGGTGAGATCACGTCATACTCCCTACAGGAGCATCCGTTCTCATAGCTGTCACAGCAGTCACAGTTGGAACAATACATATGCGCGTCATTAATATAAAATAAACCGCCGTACTGCATGGAAGTGCGCTGATTCTTGGATTTCTTTTTGCTGTTGTCGTAGTAGGCTCCGTTGGGGATCATCATATTCTCCGGGGAGAAACTGCTGAAATCAAAGAAATGAGATTCCGTACCATGATGTGGTACCTTGATACACCAGTAATGCTCATGAAGCGGAATCCTGCCATCATAGTTTTCTGCGATCATCCTCATGTACTGTGGCTGTACATCTCCGGTAAACAGAAGGTTCAGCTCTCCGTCTCCGGTATTCTGAAATGCCAGACTGATCTTGTGCCGGAACTGACGCAGAAAATGCCCCTGTTTTTCCGCACTTTCCAGAAGTGCCTGAAATTCTTCGGTTGCCTGTAATTCACGGAACTTCTTTTCCAGCTTTTCCGGTTTGAGGCGACGTGCTCTCTCTTTTTCGGCCTCTTCCGGAGTCTCTGCTGTATCCTCAGCCGCTGCGCCTGTATCTTCCATTATAAACTCCAGCTTCTCCTGCGTATATCCTTCGTTTTCCCCACCAGGCTCTGTCTGTCCTGTCAAAGAGCGCTCGGATTCCTCTGTATCCTCTTCCATCAAAGATGCCTCAGACAGTGGAGCAGATTTCGGCTCTGCCTCCGATGTCTCCTCTGTCATGGACAAAAACAGCTGACGTACCTCCTCCGCAATGTTCACAAGCTCGGTCATTGCATTTTCATGATTCTCGATCAGGGAATTAAATACATCCTCCGTTTCCCGGCTGACTTCACTGAGATCCGGCCAGAGTGCCGTATATTTTCCCTCAAACTCTGAGCCTCTGGATAAAAGGTCGATCTTTACCCTTCTGGCGCAAAGAGCTTCTGCAAGGGCAAAAAGGCTGACACGTCTTCCGGGAAGGCTGGCCTTTTTTGTCACATCCGCAAGAAGCAGAAGCGCCAGTGTGTATTTCATTTCCGGACCGGAAAATACATCCGGAAGATAGATCTTTTCAAATTCGTAGGCATCTCTTCGGTAACGCATCATATAAAGCAATCCGGAAACATGGTCCGGATGAAAATGTGTCAGAAGCAGATTTTTTTTGCGGATAGTAGTAAGGTCTGAGATGATCACATCAAAGACCTCTCTCCGTGGCCGCCCTTCGATCTTGCTGTTGGCTGCCCCGAAATCCACAAGCAGGCTGCTTTTTCTGTCACGGATACAGAAACAGTCCCCGAACCCCACATTGTACATTCGTATTCTCATTTATTTTTCCTCTGGTTTCTTATTCAGCTGACCTTTGTTTCTGCAGCTGACTCTTCTTTTTTCTTCTGTTACTGTCTTCATTTCTCAGAACCAGATCTGCATATCATACCAGGTTGCTCCGCCATGACAGGAATCTGCCACACCCAGCTTCTTCAGTCCATGGCTCTCATAGAATGGGATCATATGCTCCTTGCAGGTAAGGATCAGGGCTTTTTTTCCACGCTCTTTCGCAAGCTCCTTGAAATATTCCACAAGCTCTCCGGCGATCCCCTGATGACGGTATTCCGGGATCACATTCAGTCCGAATACAGTCTGGATCTCCCCGTCCTTTCTGTGAAGAGTGATATCATGATAAAATTCATCCGGGAGTACTGGTTTATCTGTGGTTCCTCCGTTGATAAAACCTACGATCTGCTCATCCTTTACTGCTACAACGAAATTCTCCGGGAATGCTCCCATACGCTTCACAACTTCCTCATGATTTGCTGCCTCCGCAGGTGGAAAACAGATTGCCTCGATCTCTGCCAGACGGTCCGCCTCACCGGGATCTGCCAGTCTGATCTGTAAATTTTCTGCCATTTTTTGTGGTCTCCTCTATATTTATTCCGTTTTCATCCGGTTTCGATTCTTTTTTAATTATATCGGGTGAGAGAAAATGCGTCAACGTATAACCTGCAAAAAAGCCCTCAGTATCCGCACTACTGAGGGCTTCGCTCTTTTGTTTTTATCTGTTGTTATTACAGTACCGACCGGATCAGCCGCTCCGTATACTCTGTCTTCGGATGCTCAATGATCTCTTCCGGTGTCCCTTCCTCTTCCACATGTCCGTCATGCATCACGATCACCCGGTCGCAGAACAGCTGGACAAGGGCCAGGTCATGGCAGATAAAAAGAAAGGACAGCTGGTTTTCTTTTTTTAACTTCTGAAGCAGTTCCATGATCTGTTTCTGCACAGTCACATCCAGGGCGCTGGTTGCTTCATCACAGATCAGCACTCTGGGTTCCACAGCCAGGGCTCTGGCAATAGCCGCTCTCTGGCACTCCCCTCCGCTGACCTGATGGGGATACCGATCTGCATATTCCGGAGTCAGTCCGCAGGTAAGCAGAAGCTTTTCCACACGGTTCCTGGTTTCCGCCTTACTTATCCCCATATTCCGGAGACTTTCCCCGATTCCGTCCCCAAGAGTGCATCTGGGGTCAAAGGATTCTGCCGGTGTCTGAAAAACCATCTGCATTTCCCGGTAGATTTCCCGGAGATTTTTTCCCCTTGCATGTGTGATATTCTTTTCCATGAGAAAAATTTCTCCGGCTGTGGGTTCTGTCAGATGTGTGATCATCTTCGCCACAGTGCTTTTTCCTGAGCCGGATTCACCTACGATCCCTAATACTTCCCCAGTTTTCAGAGAAAAGCTTATGTCTTCTACAGCCGTGAAGGATTTTTTACCGGTGGTGAAGCTTTTTTTCAAATGATGCACTTCCAGAATGTTTTTGTTTTCTGTCATCATCTGCCTCCGTTTCCGGTACCTGTACGTTTCAAACGAAGTACCGAACTCATAAGTTCTTTTGTATAAGGATCCTCCGGAGCTGTCAAAACCTGAGCTGTTTTTCCGTATTCCCTCACCTTTCCGTTTTTCAGTACCAGAACCTTATCTGCCATTTTTTCCACCACACCGATGTTGTGTGTGACAATGATCATGGCTGTTCCGTATTCCTTACGCATCAGCAGCATTTCCTCAACCACCTGTTTCTGTATGGTTACATCCAGAGCACTGGTAGGCTCATCTGCCAGAAGAAGCGCCGGATTCTGCAACATGGAAATACAGATTCCCACACGCTGATTCATGCCGCCGGACAATTCAAATGGGTAGCTTTGCAAAACACGTTCCCCATCCTTAAGGCCGATCTTAGCCATCATCCGAACGGCGCGCTCTGCACACTCTTTACGGCTGATCCTTTCATGCTCCCGCATACTCTCATAGATCTGATCGCCTACGGTGCGGATGGGACAAAGGGCTGATCCTGAATCCTGAAAAACCATAGCGATCTCAGGGCCCAGAAGTCTGCGTAATTCTTTTTCCTGCATATCCACTATATTTTTTCCCTTGTACCAGATATCGCCTTCTGTCACCATGCCTTCATTTCCCAGAAGTCCCATGATTGCCTTGATAATGGTACTTTTTCCGCTTCCGGATTCGCCTACCACACCCAGGATCTCCCCTTTATTCAGTTCCAGATCCACATCATGTACAACCGGCTCTCCATTGTAGCATATCGTCACATGCTCAAGCTTCAACAATGATTCCATCTTATTTCACTTCCAGATCCGCTGTGATCTCGTAATAATCACATGGATGAGCAGTCAGCCCTGATACATTTGACTTTGACACAAGTCCCATATTCAGATGAGAAACAAAGAAATACGCATCATCATCCAGAATGGTCTGCTGTGCTTCCACAGCAAGCTTGCTTCTCTCATCTGTATCAAAGGTCTCATGCAGCTTCGCTACGATATCATCAACATCAGAATTGCTGTATTTGCCATAATTTTTGGCAGCATCAGATACAACTGTACTTGTGAAGAAATATTCCGGATCGCCGGTAGGTGCAGTTGTAAGCGAACTTACATATACATCAAATTCTCCGTTCTTCGCATATGTCGCATGGTCTGCTGTATTGTTAACATTGACCTCAATTCCAATGTCCTTTAAAGTGGACTGTGCATATTCTGCAAGCTTAGGCTGTTCCAGACGGGTTGGATAGGTCAGCCATGTGATGGACAGCTTCTTTCCGTCCTTATCTGCATAGCCATCTCCATCCGTATCTGTCCATCCGGATTCTTCCAGAAGCTTTTTCGCCTCTTCCGGATCGTAGGACGGTGCTTTCACCGCATCGTTTCCATAGGAAAAGCTGCTTGGGAAGGCTCCCACTGCCGGAACACCTCGTCCCTCCATGATCACACTGCAGAAGCCATCCTTATCGATTCCCATCTCAATGGCTTTTCTCACATTCTGATCCTGCATCAGTTCAGATTTCATATTAAACTGTCCGAAGAAACAGCGGCTTGTTGCTACAGAGCTGATCTGATAGTCCGGATTTCCGTCAAAAAGTGCATAGTTATCATACTGAAGTCCATAGGTTCCCTGTATATCGCCTGTCTGCAATGCTGCTGTCAGGGCACTTCCATCTGAGAAGGATTTTACGATAACGTTGTCTGCCTTTACATCTCCGCCCCAGTAATCCTCGTTTTTTACCAGCTTGATCTCTGTTGGGGATACCTCTGTTGCAACATAGGGGCCTGTTCCTGCCACATTTGCAGAGCCACCCTCTCCCTGTACGCCATAATCCATATCAATGATGGCACCATACGGATCACCGAGATAATTGATCAGTGCCGGACATGGTTCGGAAGTATGGATCGTTACTGTCATTCCATCTGCTTCGATCTTATCGATCTTCATATCGTAAGGTGCACGGTCATGGTTTGCGATCAGATCCTCCAGGCACTCCTTTACCGCTTCTCCGTCCATGGTTCTTCCGCTGGAAAATTTCACACCGTCACGAAGGGTGATCTTTACTGTATTATCGTCTGTAAATTCATAGTCTGTAGCAAGCCATGGCTCTACCTCCATGTTGTCATTGTACTTAAACAATGTTTCTCCTACGCCATAACGCAGACAGCTCCATCCGGAATAATTGTCGTGAGGGTTTAATCCTGCATCTCCCATTTCTTCACTGTATCCGGTAGTTCCGTAAACAAAGGTAGTTCCTTCACTCTTTTCTTTGCTTTTTGCTGCTGCCGGAACTCCTGTCATGCTCATGACCATTGCCGCTGCAAGCACTGCTGCCAGAATCTTTTTCTTCATAATCTCTGCTCTCACTTTCTGTGTTATGTTTATTTATAAGTGCCTGTTATCCTCTTCTCCTGTTTCGTTCTTTCGGATCCATATAATCCCGGATCGTATCTCCCAGAAGATTAAAGATCATTACCGTAATAAAAATCGCCATTCCCGGCGCAAGTACCATCCACGGTGAAATCTGCAGCATACTTCTTCCATCGTTGATCATACTTCCCCATTCTGCCATTGGAGGCTTTACCCCAAGCCCGAGAAAGGAAAGTCCTGCCAGCTCCATCATCATGGTTCCGATGTCAAGAACTGACGTAACAAGTATGGGGCCTGCAATATTTGGAAGGATATGTTTGAGCAGAAGCTTTCCTGTACTGCTTCCGGAAAGCTTTGCCGCCATAAGATATGCAGAGTCCTTCTGAGTCAGCGTAAGCCCTCTGGCAAGTCTTGCAAACTTCGGCCAGCTGATCACCGCCAGGGCAATGATCGCATTTTGGATACCGCCTCCCAGAACACCTGCTACTGCCAGGGCAAATACCAGTCCCGGGAAAGCCAGGAACAGATCGGAGATACGCATCAGAACGGTATCGGCTTTGCCGCCCTTCCAGCCACAGAAAATACCAATAGCCGTTCCCACCACAGTGATCACCGCAACCAGGAGCAGCGTTGCATAAATACTGGTCGTGCTTCCTATGATCACACGGGAAAGCATATCTCTCCCATAACGGTCTGTCCCGAGCAGATGCTCCGGTCCCGGCGGTTTCTGGGCAAGTGCCAGATCCTGGGCATAAGGATCATAAGGACAGAGATATTTTGCAAATGCCGCTACAAACAGAAGCAATGCTGTGAGCACAAGAAAAAAGACAAGCTTTGCTTTTGTATGATTTTTCCGGATCTTCTGTTTCCGGACTGTGATATTATTTTTTCCACTCATGCTCTGTCACCTCCAAGTCGTACTCTCGGATCCAGATAGTGGTAAATAATATCTGTCACCAGATTTACCAGAACATAAATGACCGCCATCCATGCCACATAGGCCTGGATGATCGGATAGTCACGCATGGTGATCGCATCTACCGCCAGTTTTCCGACACCATCCCACATAAAGATATTTTCCACAATGGCAGTTCCTCCCAGAAGATTACCGATGGACAGCGCCAGCAGTGTGATGATCGTCAGCATGGAAGCCTTCATTACACTCTTCCAGATGATCACACGACTGCGGATCCCTCTTGCCCGGGCTCCGGTCACATAATCCTTATTCAGTTCTTCCAGAACCGTGGCACGCACCTGTCTGGTATATTTTGCAGCCATGGAGATCGCCAGTGTCAGTGTCGGCAGAATAATACTCTGTCCGAGATCTGCATTTGTGACTACCGGCAAAACGCCCAGCCTGATGGACAGAAAATACATCAGCACCATGGCAGCAAAAAAATTCGGCATGGAATTGCCGATAAAGCTTAAAAGTCTTATCAGATAATCTACCCATTTGTTGTGCTTTACTGCTGACAGGATTCCCAACGGGATCGCAAGAACAATTGTAAGAAGGACCGATGACAGAGTCAGCATCATCGTTGCCGGAAGCTTTGAAATAAAGGTTTCATAGACATCTCTGTGAGACACATAGCTCTCTCCCATATCTCCGGTTACCATTCCCGCAAACCAGGTAGCATATTGTACAAGGAATGGTTTATCAAGGCCATATTCCGCCTTTGCATTGTCAATGACCTCCTGGGATACTGCAGAGCCTGCATTTTCATACATATAGGTTACTGCATCTCCGCCGGCAAGCCGCATCATGGCAAAAGAAAGAAATGTGATCCCGATCAGGACCGGGATCAGCTGCAGCAACCGTTTTATTATATATTTTCTCATATTTTCCTCTCCGCACTTTGTTTCTCAGTATTTCGAATAACAAAAGTTTAACAACACGGCTGTTCTGCCACAACCCCGGCGGGGGGATTTTTCACATTCCATTTTGTCATACATATGTATTCCATTATGCTCTTATATTCTCACACAGTGACATGCGGATAATTCTTTCCAGCCCTCTCCAAGCGACTGTAGCTCTTCATACTCGATCAGCCTTCGTTTTCTCTCTTCCAGCGGATCCGGGATATGGATCGCAGAAAGCAGGGACTGTGTATAAGGATGCTGCGGATTCTCAAAAAGCTCTTTTGTAGGTGCCATTTCTACCAGCTTTCCGTTTTTCATCACACCTGTTGTATCGCTTAAAAAACGTACCATTGACAGATCATGGGCAATAAAAAGAAAAGAAAATCTTTTTTCCTGCTGAAGCTTTTTAAAAAGCATGACGATCTGTGCCTGGATAGAAATATCCAACGATGCGATCGGTTCATCCGCAATGATAAGACGTGGTTCCATGAGAAGGCTTCTTCCTATGGCAACTCTCTGTCTCTGTCCGCCGGAAAGCTCTCCCGGCTTTTTCGACAGAATGCTTTCATCCAGTCCTGTCTCCTTCAGGATTTCCCGAAGCCTGTTTTCCAGCATTTCTCTGTCACGGATCCTGCGGCTGATCTTTACAGGCTCCAGCATGATCTGCCGTATGCTCATTCGGGGATTCAGTGCAGCGCCCGAATCCTGAAAGATCATCTGGATCTCAGTCTGCATTTTCTTCCGCATTCCGAAAGGATCCTTTTTATCCGGCACTCTTTCTCCCTGATAAAAGATCTCCCCGCCTGTAGGCCGGTAGATTCCTGCAAGCGTTCTGGCTGTCGTGGATTTCCCGCAGCCGGTCTCACCCACCAGCGCCATGATCTCACCTTCCCGGATACTGAAGGAAACATCATCCACTGCATGGATCGTATAATCGGAACGGATACGGAAATGCTGCTTCAGATTTCTGGCTTCGATCAGTACAGGCGCCTGTTTCTGTTCTGTTTTCTGTAAAAATGACGCTTCCTTTTTATCCGGTTTCTGTTTACGACCGCTGTTTTCCTGTAATCTGTCCTTCAAAATGGAGGGCATTTCTATTTTTGGAGCTCTTTCATCCAGAAGCCATGTGGCTGCATAATGCGTATCACTGACTTTAAACATCGGAGGAGTCTGTTCATAATCGATTGCCAGCGCCTGGGGATTTCGAACGGCAAACGCATCTCCCGGCGGAGGATCCAAAAGAGAGGGCGGCATTCCGGGGATCGGATTCAGCTCCCCTTTTTCACCTGCAAATACAGGCAGAGAAGACAGAAGTCCCCAGGTATAAGGATGCCGGGGATCATAATAAACCTCTTCCGCTGTCCCGATCTCAATGATCTTTCCTGCATACATAACTGCAACTCTGTCTGCGATCCTTGCAACAGCTCCCAGATCATGAGATATGAACACAATACTGATCCCTGTTTTTTCTCTCAGCTCAAGAAGCAGATCCAAAATCTTTGCTTCCACGGTCGCATCCAGTGCTGTAGTCGCCTCATCGGCAAATAATATTTCCGGATCACAGGCCAGTGCAATAGCCAGCACACAACGCTGACGCATTCCTCCGGAAAAAAAATGAGGCTGCAGGCCATAGCGCTGTTCTGCATCCGGAATTCCTACCAGCTTCAGCATTTCCACAGCTTTTTTTCTGGCCTCATCCCTGGATACTTTCTGATTTTTGATGATAGCCTCTGTGATCTGTTTGCCAACAGGAATCGTTGGATTCAGCGTCAGCATAGGGTCCTGGAACACCATGCTTACCTTACTTCCGCACAGCTTTTCCATTTTTTTTCTCTTATAAGCTGTGATATTCTCTCCGCAGAGACTGATCTCTCCGCTTTTTACATGTGCATTCGGTGGCAGAAGCTTCATCACACTACGGCACATAACGGTTTTTCCACATCCGGACTCACCTACGATACAAAGTATCTCTCCTTTTTTTACCGTGAGATCAACATTCCGGACGGCCTGTACCTCGCCGTCCGGTGTGTCAAAGCTTACCGAATAGTTTTTTAATTCCAAAACGGTTTCCTGCATGATCTTTTCCTTATTTTGTAATGGTCCAGTCTTCAATATTCCACATAACACCTACGGAATGATGTCCCAGAACACGTGTGGTATCCAGTCCGTCAAGTCCGGAAACGCCTACATAATCTCCCTGGAGATAAGCAACCAGAAGGATACCAGGTGCCTCGGCGTATGCCTTTTCGAATTCACTGTAAGCCTCTTTTCTGGCTTCCTCAGTCTCACCGTGACGGCCTTCCTCAAGATATTTGTCCACATCTGCATTGGAATAATGCATGTTATTTCCACTTGCGTCGGTTACAAAGTTTACATATGCCATATCCGGGTCAAACTGTGTTGAATAACCTGCAAGGAATCCATTATATCCTGCATCCCAGTCAAATTTGGTAACAAGCTTTACTTCCATTTCCACGCCAGCCTGCTTCAGCATATCAGACATGACATTGGCAATATCCACACGCTCTTCTTCGTAATCACGCACCTGGATGGTAAAGTGGAATTTCTGTCCGTTTCTCTCATAGATCCCATCATCACCTTTTTTCCATCCCAGCTCTTCCATCTTCTTTGCAAAGGTATCCAGATCATAGGAGTAGATATTGGCTTCCTTATCTGTTCCGAGAGGGTTTCTCTGGATCGGGCTGTATGCCGCCTCTCCCTGTCCTGCAAGAACACCTGCAATAATGGAATCCTTATCCAGCGCATAATTCAGAACGCCGATGGAATCTCCGTTTTCCTTCCAGAAATCTGTGCTCATATCCATGGCAGCTCCACGGTAATCTGCTGTGGTGAACTCCCAGTAATTATATCCGTCCTTATCCTTGAACTGAGAAGCATAGTTGGAATTCAGCCATGCAAGATCCGCCTCGCCGGACTGGAGCATGGTTGCCTTTGCAGTCTCATCCGATACTGTACGGTATACAACAGTTTCAATATTCGGAACCTTTCCGTAATAATCTTCATTTCGTTTCAGTGTGATCATTCTGCCGGTAGCATCCCAGTCTTCAAATTTATAACGACCTGTTCCCACCGGATTCTGATTAAAGGATGTGGTATTCACGTCCTCTCCTTCCAGAAGATGCTCAGGAAGGATTCCCATGGTAAAGTAATCTAGCATGGCAGCATCATACTGATCTAGTGTAAAGATCACAGTCTGATCATCCGGTGCCTCAATACTTGTAATGTCCTGGTAATTGCTGGTGATGCTGGCTCCCAGAGTTTCATCCTCTGTAAGCTCCTTATAGGTGTATACAACATCCTCTGCATTGAAATCTTCTCCATCATGCCACTTAACACCATCTCGAAGCTTAAAAGTATAGGTATTGGTATCCTTGTCAAAGGTATAGCTCTCTGCAAGATCCTCTACCGGCTTTCCATTGGCATCATATTTCATCAGTCCTGAAAAAATAAGATCCGGAAGTTCATCATGGTTATTCAGAAGGGGATTGATCGTACTTTCTGACTCACCTGCATATACCAGAGTTTTGTTTTCTTCTGCCGCAGCTACGGTTACCGCACTGCCTGCAGTTGCTCCTGCACATGCTGCGGTCACTGCTGCCAGCGTTATCGCCGCATATTTTCTGCCATAGTTGATTCCTGTTCTCTTTTTCATTCTGTTTTCCTCATCTTTCCTTATTTTCAAACCGGTTATCCACACTTCGGAATGTTTTATCACGGTTTGCGTCCAAATATTTTTTCTGACTGCATCAGAGATTGCTGTAATGATTATTTACCTCACTTCTCACAAAGCTTCCCATACTGGTAATGCACATTAAAGTAATGACCAGAAAAACTCCCGGGATCACGATCACCCACCAGGTATTCATGATCAGTGCTTTATTTGCCAGCGAGAGCATACTTCCCCAGGAAACTACATCTGCCGGAAGCCCGAGGCCAAGGAAGCTCAAAGTAGATTCCATGGTAATACAGCTGCTTATCGAAGAGATCACCACAAACATGATCGCCGAAACAAAATTCGGTATCAGATGGTGATACATCACATATCCAAAACTTCCTCCACAAAGTCTTGCATACATCACATAATCACTGTTCCTTATCTGCCGCACTTCACTTCTTACAATACGTGCCAGTGCAAACCACCCGGTAATGCCGATGATCACAGATATGCTGATCACATCATCGGCCTGAATAACCGCAGACAGGATCAGGATCAGCAGAAGGGTCGGAATACTTCCGCACATTTCCGTAAACCGCATCATAACCGAATCCACCTTTGGACCTGCTGTTCCGCTGATACATCCGTAGGTAACACCGATCACAGTAATGATCGCAGCTCCCAGAAGCCCGATCACCAGAGAAACCCGTCCGCCATACCAGATCAGTGAATAAATATCTCTTCCAAGCGAATCCGTTCCAAAGATAAATTCCTTTCCCGGCGGTGTATTCAGATTCTGGAGATAAAAACCTGAGGGATCATGATTTGCAACAACATTTGCAAATACACAGCCCAAAACGATCAGAAAAAGCAGGACCATGGAAAATACCGGTTTCCCCTTCAGCTTTTCCCGAAATGTTTTTTTTCGTTTTTCAGATCCTTGCTGCTTCCACCCGGCACCAACTACCTGAAAAAGCTCAGCTTCTGAAAGCTTCCGGTCAGCTACCATACCCTCACCTCCGAATCCTTCATTCTTGGATCGATCTCTTCATTGACAGTCTGTGCAACAAAGCTGCTTAAAAATACGATAAATCCCGTGATCAGCACATCGATCATCAGCAGGTTATAATCGTGATATTTTGCAGATTCCACTGCAAGGTTTCCAATTCCCGCATAATTGAAAACAGCTTCCACAGTTACAGTCCCACCCGTTACATGGGGTACCGAAACTGCCATGATACTCACGATCGTCGGCATTACATTTCGAAGACAATGCTTCCACAGGATCTTTCTTTTGGAAAGTCCCTTGGATCTGGCAAGAAGTACATAGTCCTTCCGCACCTCATCCAGAAATTTGTTACGTATCATATATGCGTAATACCAGAGATGGCTGAAGATCATTACTACCAGCGGAAGGATCATATGCTTCATACGATTGCCGATACTATCTGCCATTCCCACATCATAGGCACCGCTGCTTGGGAACCATCCAAGATTTACACTGAAGATCAGGATCAGTACCACACCAAGCCAGAAAGCCGGCACATAATAGGCTGCTGTTCCGATCTTGCAGATCAGCCGGTCGATCCACTGATCCTCATGGAGCGTACAGAATATGGCGATCAAAACTGCCAGTATAAAGATCACAATATAAGCAATTCCTCCCAGCACCAGAGTATTTCCGATCAGCGGTCTGATCACATTCATAACCGGCTGCCTGTATTTCAGCGACAATCCGAAATCACCATGGACTGCATTGGCAAACCACCTTACATACTGTACCCCGATCCCCTGATCCAGTCCCAGTCTCGTTCTGGCCGCAGCCACTTCCTCGCTGGTCATCATTTCCAGAGAATCTCCGTAAAAGGACTGCAGGGGATCTCCCGGCGCCAGTCTCGCCAGCCAGAACACCACCACAGACAGCAGAAGCATAACCACTACAAGCAGAAGGATCCGCTTCAGGATCCGGATGACCAGTTTATTTTCTTTGTTCATAATTTTCCTTTCCCACTTCCCTTTACTTACATGTAAGACAGTAAGGCAGACATTCGCATTCCGCTCTGCTGCATGCTCATGAACACAATCGCTTCGCGATTTGTGTTCATATTTCAAAAGCAGTTATGGCATCCAAAACCATAACTGCTTTTGAAAGGGTCGTGTTATTATTCGACAAAACATTTGTATGCACAAATAGGAGTGCGCGGAGGTTATGTGCATTACAGTGTTTTTATGTTCAGCACGCGGAGTGTGCTGCTGATATTATTTTATCATTTAACAGCTTTCGGACAACCCCGGTACGGGGATATTGGACAGTCGGGTTTGGCATGGATGTATATTCCATATAAAAAACGAGACTTTTCTGTATCAGGAACCTGTGTCCCGTGCAGAAAAATCCCGCCTGGTCTTTTGCTTTATTCTTTTATCACTTTCCGGAAATCTGAAGTCTTTCCTTCACGAATCCCAGAAAATCCTTTCCCTGTTCACTGAGCTCTTCACCTCTCCGGCAGATGCACCCGTAAACAAGTTTCTGGCCTTCTCCCGGAAATGTATATTTCACGGAGGAATATCCCGGATCACGGCCGGAAAGATCCGCACCACTGATATTACACAGCTCTCCGGAGCCAAGAAGACGTTCCACGATATAATCACTGTTTGTTACGACTACAGTCTCTGCCTCCACTGCGGAATGACCGTTTTCCTCTACAAGGTTCCGGTAATTATCCGGGGAAAATTCATCGGGAAATCTCTGGATCAGCCTGAGCTGGGACATATTAAAGTCTCCCTCATCTGCTGTATCTGCTTTCCCTTTCCCGGTATAAATATTTACCTCGGTTTCCGTCAGCAGCTCAAATTCCAGGTAATTCCGGGAAAGAAAATACTGGAACGCTGCCAGCTGATTCTGCATCACATAGGCGAATCCCATATCATCCTGTCTGGCTTTTACACGTTTTATGATCTCATGGGTATCTGCTGCGTAAACCTGATAATGAAGATCATCGCACTTATGTGCTTCATAATACGTTACGAAGGTATCCGCAAACCAGGAGCTGGGATGAAAGCATACACACAGGCTGCTTTTTGCAAGTGGCTGTGCCTGCATTTCCAGTTCATCTATATTTTCCAGGATCCTCTGCACATGGATATATGCACGTTCTCCTTCCGGTGTCAGCTCTATGCCCTTTGTATGACGGACAAACAGCTGAGTACGCATATCGTCTTCCATGGAACGGATCACCTTGCTTACATTTGACTGCGTGGTAAAAAGCAGCTCTGCAGCCTGGCTGAAGGAGCCTGTTTTGGCACAGGCCGCAAAATACTGGATCTGTTTGATATTCAGCATGCTCCTACCTCGTTTTCTTCGCAAAGATCAAAAACATCGGGGTCGGATTGTAAAACTCGTCTTTTTCTGTATAAATACGTTTGCTGATACCAAGATCAAAGGAAAATTCTTCCACACCTGTACGGCTCAGCGTTTCCAGATCCCATGCCGGACGCAGAAAAGAGCTGATAGGCAACTGCCGCTTGATATCCTCACATTCCTGCATCAGTTCGTCCTGGATCTGATGATGAGCATGATTCTCCGGAAGATCCGCAGTGTCCGCAAAGTCTGCTGCCCCGTAATTTGCATCCAGATTTATCATCACTCCGCCCGGTTTCAGTACGCGGAACCATTCCTGATAAGCATGCTCCGCGTCCGGAAGTGTCCAGGTAAGATTCCGGGATACGATCACATCAAATTCCTCATCCGGAAAATCCGGAGCTTCTGCATCCATCACCATAAACCGGCAGTCTGCTTTTTCTTCCTCAGCCAGCTCCTTTGCATGAGTAATCATATCCGGCGTCAGATCGATCCCGGTTACCTGATGGCCTTCCTTTGCAAGAAGAATGGTAAAAAATCCGGTTCCGCAGCCTACATCCAGGATCCTGAGATTCTTTTTCTCCGGCAGATACTTCTTAAGCTCAGCCATCCAGCGGCCTGCAAGTGCACTGTGAAGCTCTGCTCTTCTCTGTTCCAGAAAGCTGTCGCTGCGTCTGGTCCAGTACTGGGCGATCCTTGTTTTCCGCTCGTCTTTTTCTCTTACGATATTTCCGTAGGTGATCACAGGGCCGCCTTCCACAACCTGAAGGCTTGATACCTGATAAAGGATCACACCATCCATGTCTGCGCGACAGATTTCCTGGACATTTCCCTCATAATCACGGATCTCTCCGAGATACTCATCCTGATGAACGATATCGCCTGGTTTCTTCACCGGGTACCAGAGACCGTTGATACTGGCGCACTGGTAACGCACGTCATCCATTTTCAGCGGATAGTACGTACTGTGGGAACGGATTCCGTTATAGGCCCCAATGCTGCAGAGAATATTCCGCACATCCCGGCGCATGGAATCCACTTCCTCCCGCTGCCAGGTTCCCATACATCCCCTTTCCAGAAGCACAGCCGGAATATCGCAGGTACTTGCCGCATAATTATAGGCGCCGCCTGTACTCACATTTGACTGTACCATATATGGGACATCAACCTGCTCTGCCATTTTTCGGGAGGCTTCCACGATCTCCGGCTTTGCCACACCTGCAAAATATACATACGGAGTCAGCTCCTCATAATCGTCACCGCCGTGAAGATCGATATAATAATCCGCCTTCCGGATCAGGGATTCTGTGATAGCTGCCGCCAGACGTTCCATTTTTGTTCCGTCCTTTTTGCCCGGGAAAACACGGTTCAGATTTTTTCCGTCTTCCCAGCTGATGCTGCCTGCACGCTTCTCAAAGTCTTCCCGGTTCAGCACCTTTACCAGAACCAGCTGGCCCTTTACCTTTTCCGGCTTCAGCCGCTTCGACAGCTCGATCAGAGTCTGGATTCCCACATACTCTCCTGCATGAAGACCTGCTGTGACGAGAACGGTTTTTCCCGGATCTTTTCCACGGATGATGGTTGCCGGAAGGACAAATTCTCCATCTCCGAGCTCAAGAAAGCCTTCTGTTTTTTCTCCTGCCGCAACCGGAAGATTCAGGAAATGATCCGGCTTTACACCAGTTACCATAAACATCGGTGTGGACTGATAATTCACTCTCTCTTCCTCACTCCAGACCGTTTTCCATATTTCTGTGTCTGTGCGGATTCCAAGAAGTCCTGCTTCTCTGAGAGTTTTTACATCCCAACGGGGACGGCTGATCTTTGACAGCGGTACCTGGAGGGCAATCCGCTCCATGCGCTCAATATCCGTACAGAGATAGTGATCATCCAGGCTGTTGTTTTCCACATTTTTCCGGTCGTTTTCGTAGGCCTTACGCTGCTCTTCCTCATAAAGATAGCCGTACCAGTTGGCATCAAAATTCAGAAGCCTTCCTCCTGCCTTCAGTACACGGACCCACTCTCTGTAAGCAACATCAGGATGCTCCAGATTCCAGGTAAGATTTCGTGAAATGACTACGTCAAAGGTATTATCCTCAAAATCCAGCTTCTGTGCATCCATCCTCCAAAAACGGATGTTCCGGCAAAGGTCTCCCGCATTTTCCTTTGCCTTTTCCAGCATTCCTTCCGTATAATCTACTGCATCTACATGATATCCGGCTTCTGCCAGGATCACAGGAAAAAATCCGGGGCCTGTTCCGATATCCAGGATACGGATCTCTTCCTTTGGCTTGTCCGGGAACTGACTGGTCAGCACCTTAAGCCATGCGTTTTTCTGCGTTCCCGCAAGCTCTTTATGATTCACTTCGGAGTACCCTTCTGTACGGGTGCTCCAGTAAGATTCGATTTCATCGAGAAGTTTTTCCACGTTGATTCCTCCGCACTTTTCTATTCACGTGAGGGAAATCAGGTCCCCCCACAGGTCACGTTTAATGTACCAAATTGTCAGGGTATTAACAAGCCCCTGGGGGGGATTCCCCACATTGCTCTGCCGATAAAATTTCCGAATGCCGAACACTGCTTCCGTACTCCTGTCCACCTTGTAATTCTCCGAATGCTGTGGTATCATCCTGGCTGTAGTAGTTCAGCAATATAACCGAAATTGAAAGGATGGTTCATATACAAATGACAACACAGGAACTGGCCTATGAAGTTATCAGCCGTTTAAAAAAGGAATATCCTGATGCAGACTGTACACTGGATTATGATGATGCCTGGAAGCTTCTTGTAAGTGTCCGTCTGGCAGCTCAGTGTACCGATGCCCGGGTCAATGTAGTAGTTCAGGATCTCTATGCAAAATACCCGGATGTGGCAGCCCTGGCAGCTGCAGAGCCGGAAGCGATCGAAGCCATTGTACGTCCCTGCGGCCTTGGAAAAAGCAAAGCCCGGGATATCAGCGCCTGTATGCGCATTCTCCACGAACAGTATCACGACAAGGTACCGGAAGACTTTAACGCACTTCTGAAGCTTCCCGGTGTGGGCCGAAAAAGCGCAAACCTGATCATGGGTGACGTATTCGGCAAGCCTGCCATTGTAACAGATACTCACTGTATCCGCCTTTCCAACCGCATCGGCCTTGTCCATGACATGAAGGATCCGAAAAAGGTGGAAATGGCTCTCTGGAAGATCATCCCTCCGGAAGAAGGCAATGATCTCTGCCACCGTCTTGTCAATCATGGAAGAGAAGTCTGTACAGCGCGGACAAAACCTTACTGTGACCGCTGCTGTCTCAATGATATCTGCGAAAAAAATGGGATTTGAATGTATGCAGTTCAATAAACCTTCAGACCCCGGAAAGGAAAAACATAATGAATTTCAAAAAACTGGAAAATAATCTCCTGGACATGATCCAGGAACAACAGGTAAAGATCGGATACATGAGCGGAGTCACCCGTTTTTATTATCCGCTGCAGTCTCTGAACCGCCTTCTTGGCACAGAGCTTACGGAAGAAGAAATGCAGCATGCAATGGAAGAATTCTCAGATTATGCCTGTGACCGTCTTGGAAAGGTAACAGCTTCTTCCAAAAACGGACGTTTCTGCATCACCCTGCCGCCTCAGGCCTCGGACTACGTTCACGAAAACCGAAAGCCAAGTGAATTTCTGGTACGCTTTATAGGCACAGTTGCCCGTCATGGCTGTACTCTGGATGAAGTGATGGACGTTTTTCATGCTTATTCTGACCATGTACACGTAGAAAAAACAACCGGAACCGGATTTGATTATCTTGTATATTTCGAAGACGGGATCCCAGATGACTACCGGTATTGTCTGTCCCTGGAGGGTGAGCATATGATCTATCATAAGTTTACACCGGAGGACTATGAAGATTTCGGATTCTGATCTTAGAACACCGGACAAGTTTCCACCCACTGCTTATTGCTTTTCGCAACCCTGCAGGAGATTTCCTGGATTTGATTAAAAAACCGCCGGTCTGCAGACAGATCGTAAAGCGGACATTCGCAATCCGCTTCGCTACTTGCTCATGAACGCAGTCGCTTCGCGATCTGCGTTCAAAAAATCCTCTGCAGATCGACGGTTGTTTTTATTTTCTATGCCCGGAACTTCTTCTGCATCTCCCGCACCATATCTTTCCTCTTAAACAGAAACAGCCATACCAGCATCAGGAAACTGACGCATATGCAGATCAGCGACGGATACAGCACCGTCACCACACCGGCAACCAACAGGATCACAGGAATCACTCCTCCGAAAGCTCCTGCTTCCAGAAGATAGATCATATACTCCGCCACCTCCAGCTTCTGTACCGCAGTGATCACCCACATGGAGCAGATCACAGCAAGCGCAGCCAGAGGAAGCAGATAATCCACAGACCAGCCACGCCAGCCGGTAAACACATCCCAAAGCACTCCTGCAACAGCTGCGATCACCAGCTGCCACATCTCATTCTTCAGAAGATTCCTCCGCTTCACATAAGCCACTGAAACCATCAGCCAGGTGCAGAACGCCCCTGCAGTCACAAACCAGGCCCAGCCTATATGACCATCCAGCAGATAATCGATCAGATTACATACCACAGCCAGCACAATACACAGAAACGTAAAGCTTTCAAAAAGCTTTATCTGCTGTTTCTGCTCCTCTTTCTGTCCCGGAAGATCATTCTCACGAATTGTACAGGACACCTGCTCATTTTTCAGTCTCTCCACAAAATTCCGCTCAATATTTCCATTGGGGATCTTGGACGTAAAACTTAAAACCATCTCATCTCCAAAAGAACAGGAACACAGCTGCAGACTATCCGTGCTTGCAAAAAGTCCGAATCTCTGAATATATTTCCGATATTCCTCCGGCATCCGGATGATCCCCACATTGGAATAGATCGCCGTGATTGACCTTCCTCCCAGAGTCGTCCCGGCAAGAAGAAACGGGGTTTTGATCTCCAGTGGTACCAGACGCAGGATCGGATTCTTCTCCAGGCTTACCAGATCATTCAGCTTTGCTTCGATCATGTCCTTACTCAGTTCCTTTGCAAACTGCTCCTTTACGGATTTCAAAATATCCTCAAAGGCTGTATCAGACTGAAAATAACAGCTGATCTCAATCCATCCGAAGAAATTTGCCATAGACCGGGATGGAAAATAATTTCTCAGATTTACCGGGATCATCAGACCAATGGGCTTTTTCGCCTGATTCTGAGGCACTTCTTCATGGATCGCCCAGATAAGTGCTGCCGTAAGAAAAACCGTGATCGACACACCGGCCGCTTTTGCACGGGCGTGGATCTCTTTTACCGGAATACAGACTTCCGTGATACTCATATCCTCCTGCCTGAGCTTCTCACCTTTTAGCTGGAAGGCAGGCTTCTTGGACTCTCTCTTTCTTGGCGCATCGGAGGAATAGTACTGAGAAAAGCTGTCCTCCTCCATATCCCTGCCCGTAATGTTCTCATCCGGAAAAAGCTCCGGAAGCTCTGCGGATGGGTGCGTCTCCTGAAGATAATTTTTCACCAGCTCCATCAGAAAATGCATGGCTCCCGTTCCATCCGTCAGCGCATGAAACACCTCGAAATTGATCCTGTTCTTATAGTAGCTCACCCGAAAAAGAAGCGTTTTTTTGTCCGGAATATAAAGTCCGCTGCAGGGTGCACCTGCTTCTTTCTTTACCACTGCCGGAATATCACGTCTCTCCAGATAAAACCAGAACAGTCCCTTTCTTAAAACTGCACGGAAAAGAGGATATTTTTCCAGTGTCCTCTCCAGGGCTTCCTGCAGTGTTTCTTCTTTTATCTCTTCTTTCAGTTCACAGTAAAAACGAAATACCCTGGTGTCATTCTTTCCTGTCACCGCCGGGAACGCCAGCGCTGCGTTGTCAAGTTTTCTCCACTGTGCATATTCGTTCTTCATGATGCTTTCCTTCTTCCTGTTCCTCTGTTTCCAGAAAACGATTTACATATGCAAAGCTCTCCTGCACATGCAGAAATTTGATTCCCAGTGCAAAATACCCGTGAAACGCACCTGCGATCCTGTGCACTTCCACACGATTTCCCGCTTCCTTCAGCTTTTCACCAAATGCCTCTCCTTCATCCCGAAGAGGATCGAACTCAGCGGTAAGTATCAGTGTATCCGGCATATTTCGAAGATCCTTCTCCAGGATCGGCGCAAAATAGGGATTCCTCCTGTCTTCCGGACAACTCTCATAGAGTTTCAGATAATCTTCCATCTTCTCTGCTGTGAGAAGATATCCGGTTCCGTTTGTTTTTACGGATTCAAAGGGAGAGTCTTCCGTATAACAGTTGTTCAGTGCCGGATAAATAAGGATCTGTTTTTTCGGAAAAAATTCTCCGCGGTCTCTGGCCATCATACATACAGCCGCTGCCAGATTTCCGCCTGCACTATCTCCCATAATGGTGATACGATCCGGATCCGTATTCAGAAGAAAACGATTGGTGTAAAAAATCTTCGCAGCTGCATAACAATCCATCAGTCCCACCGGGAAACGGTATTCCGGTGCCAGCCTGTATTCAACAGACGCCACGATCTGACCGGTAGACTGTGCCATTCTGGCACAAACCCGCTGATAATTCTCTACACTTTCCGTAACCCAGCCACCGCCATGGAAAAACAGGATTACCGGTGGTTTTTTTCCGGAGGCGGCACCGTTTTCCATGTCCTCTTCTGTTGGAAAAAACAGACGGATCGGCACTTTATAGTCTCCGTTATAAACTTCCGCATCCAGTGTCCTGTAAAAGATCCTCATAGGATCCATCTTCTTAAGATCTGCCAGCTTTCTGGAAGCCTCCACTTCAATCCCGCCATAGGAAAGAGCATGGAGCACTGTCCGCACGGCACGTGGCATAGCAGTTTCTCTCCCGGTCGGAATGCCCGGAACTATGACCGGGCGGCTTCTTCTGTTTTCTTTTCTTGTATAGATATATTTTGTTTCTGTTCCATATCTTCCAGGAATGCAGACTTGTTTCACGCAGGTACGCCTGTAGGCAATCCTCTTCAGAATCTCATGATCTGTACGGATGATCACTTCCGTTCCCTTATAGCCTCGGATATAATATCTGTTTTCTTTCTTTTTTATACGTGGTTGTCTCAATCGCAGTAAATATTTTCTGATTACTTTTTCCTCCGTGGATTTTTCCTTTATTTTCACCTATGATAGCATCCGCAGTCTATGAGTACAAGTCATAGTAAAAAATATACTGCTGCATGATCCCACGCATTCCTCTGTATCTGCGGTTGGGAAATCCTCTTTTGTAATGCACGTCCATGACCTGACGGATGTGGGTATCTATGGGAAAAGCATCCATATGATGCAGTGCAAACAGGCAGATACACTCAGCTACCTTTTCTCCCACACCACAGAGCTTCATCAGCTCCTTCTTTGCCTGATGGTAACGCATATCATAGATTTTTTCCAGAGAGATCTGGCCGGATGCAATGGTCCTGGCCGTTACTGCGATATATTTTGCCCGGTATCCCAGGCCGCATCCTCTTAACTCCTCTTCCGTTGCCTGACTCAGCGCCTCTACAGTCGGAAAAGCGTAGTATTCCACACCTGCAGATGAAATTTTTCGCTCTCCGTATTTCCGGCAGATGGTTTCGATACATTTGCGGATACGCTTGATATTGTTCTGCTGAGATATCAGAAACGTAACGATCATTTCCCAGAGATCCTGTCTTAATATCCGTATCCCGTCTCCTGCTTTTATTGCGGCGCCCAGATATTTATCCCGTGGATTAGCCGCATTCATGTAAGCTTCATAATCCGTATCCAGATCAAAATAAAGCACCCAGTAACAGATAAACTCCTCCTGAGAGCAGCAAAAATCCACCACTCCGTCTTTCTGATACATTTCCAGATACTGGTCTCCCGCCACCATGGAAAAATGTCCGTCTCCAAGTTTTTTCATCCGGAAACACTGTCCGGAATCGCATATTTTATCAAGGCTGAAATGTTCCAGTTCTACTGTGATCATGTCTGTTCCTCTCGTAAATATTTTTCCTTATATAATGTTCTGTATTCTCTTGGTGTCATCCGGTACCGTTCCCGGAATACCCGGTTAAAAGTCCTCTGACTTTCAAATCCCGCATTCATACAGATATCCGTAATACTTTCATCACTACATTCCAGATGGATCGTCACATAATTCAGTCGCTGCTCATTGAGAAACTGATTGAAATTCCGGTGAAAGGTTCCGGAAAAAACTCTGGACAATGTGAACCTGCTGATGCCCAGATCTCTGGCCATCCGATCCAGAGACATCTCCCTCTTCCATATGATAAAGCTCCTGTCCCATACCAAGCTCCAGAGTTCCCTCTGTGATATAGATAAACTCTATGGAGTTATGAAGATGGGGTGAAGCATGGGCTGAGGTCCGCAGATGAATATGGAGATTCTTCTTTTTTTCTTCGTATACTGGAAACATAGATTTTTCTCTCCGCAATATTTGACTACTTTTTCTGTGTTTTTGGCACGTAATATTTCCGAGAGTTTATTATAATGCATTTGTAAGTTAAAGAAAAGAGGAGGAAAACAAAATGAAAAAAATCATAGAATTTATCAAATATGCGATCAAATGCTACATGGAGATCAATGCAAGAAATCCATACTTCCGCTAAGAAGATCCACAATAATATCTGAGGTCACGGATATTTTGTGTGGACCATGCGCATGAAAAAACTGAATAAAGGTCAATAAATGACTTGTGCGAAAATAATATCACCTGGCATCATGAAGTATCTCCAAAGCCCGTTTATATCTTCCATGCAGCTGTGATATCTGTTCAGCAGACATATTTTCGCAGTCAGAAAGACGTGTTACATCAGAATTGTGGAGCAGATCAGCCTGCTTCACTTTTTTTGCGATCGGATTTTTCCGAAGATTCCGGATATAATCGAAATAATTCATATTCTTATCTCTTGTAAGACAACGTAATGCCTCCACAACCTCTTCCGGAAATTCTCCGGTAAGATCCTCAAATGTGATCTCTGTATCTTCTATCACATCGTGCAGAAGTGCCGTACATACACTGAGTTCATCATCCATTTGCTCCGCTACATGAAATGGATGAAAGATATAAGGTGTCCCGCTTCGATCTGTCTGTCCATGATGTGCCTCGTATGCCACCTTCATAGCTTTTTTCGTCAAAGCTGTATAAATCATAGCTGTGCCTCCCGTCAGGTCTTTCGAACCCCCGTTCATACTCTGTATTACACAGTATAGCATCTATATTTCCTATACACAAGGATAAAAAGTTTTATATATCTATCATTTTTACTTATATACGACAATTTTCTGATTATAATATCCTCAAAACTCTGCTGTTCTTGTTACTTTTCACTGGTAATGTTCCGCGAGGTGTTTTTTGTGAGCGAAGGTCACAGAAAACCCGAGACATACCGCGCGAATTTATGCGATCAGCATAAATTCTGTGCATCGCGAAGCGTGTTACTGAGAACGGAGTGAACAGTGACCTTATTTGGATCTTTCGTTCGGTCATGAACTCGCTTGCCCTCATTCTGAAATTGGTATATACTTATCCTGGTCAGGTAAAACTATTCATATTCGTGGTATTACACGAATCACTTCATTTAAAAAAAGAAAGGAATCTTACCTATGAAATTTATATATCCCGCAGTTTTCCGTCCCACAGAGGACAAAAAATACAATGCTTTTTTCCCGGATCTTGCCTGCTGTGAAGCCAACGGTGACACGCTGGATGATGCCATCGAAAATGCCAATGCAGCTGCATACGACTGGATCTACACAGAGCTTATGGAATTTGAGGGAAAGCTTCCTCCGGTTTCCGATGAGAGCGATCTGGAGCTTCAGGAGGGAGACGTTGTCCGCAATATCTCTGTAAATATCCGCTTCCAGGATGGCTGGGACGAATAAACTCTCATATCACAAAAACAAAGGCGACATTTAATATTATTTTCAATAAATGTCCGTGTCGAAAATGCCTGTTATGCAAAAAACATCCGGATCGGTAATTGTCCTTTATTACCGATCCGGATGCTTTTATTATACGTTTCTTTATTGTTCATGATACTGTCTGAAAAATTTACGCAGTCCGTCCAGTGCTTTTACCAGCACTTCTGTCTCATTCTCATTCAGCTCTGCGATCACCGCTTCTGTCATCTGCCTGTGAAACTCCGCATGATGATGATATGCCATACGTCCCTTATTTGTAAGCTGGATAAATACCACACGCCGGTCCTTCTCACTTCGTTCTCTCTTCACATAGCCTTTTTTTACAAGACTGTTCATAGATGTTGTGAGGGAGCCTACAGTGATCTTAAGCTTAGCTGCAATGGAAGACATGTTCCCTCCTCCAAGACCTACAGCCTCGATAATGTGCATATCATTGTTGGAAATATCTTTATATTTATCTGTGATGATGGCTTCCTCCTCCAGTCGGAGGATCTCATTGAACAGATTCACCAGCACGTCATTTATAACTTCCCGATTGTCCACTCTACCCGCTCCTGTTTCTCCGGAGTAAAAAGGCTTCTCCGGTTCTCTGTTTATGAAGCCATCGTAACATAAATATGGCATTTTTTCCACTGGATTTTTACTTTGCGGGATACAAAATCACTGCACTTATTGCTTCTACATTTTCCGGAAACGTTCATAGCGATGTTCCAGAAGCTTCTCCGACTCTTCTTCGCCATATTTCTCAAGAAAATCCGCAATTCCGTTTTCCAGATAACCTGCAATATCATTTATGTTCTCACGGCTTACAGGCTCTGCTTCCGGGATCACATGCTCGATCATCCCCATCTGGTAAAGGTCTGCAGCTGTGAGCTTCATCACTGCTGCTGCTTCCTTCGCCTTTTTGCTGTCTTTCCAGAGAATGGAGGCAAAGCCCTCCGGGGACAGGATGGAATAAACGGAATGCTCCAGCATCCATACCTCATCTGCCACAGCCAGGGCAAGGGCACCTCCGCTTCCACCTTCACCGATCACAACGGAAAGCACCGGCACTGTGAGACCTGCCAGTGTATAGAGATTTTTAGCAATGGCTTCACCCTGTCCACGTTCCTCTGCTTCTAACCCGCAGAATGCACCTGGTGTATCTACAAGACAGATCACCGGACGGTGAAATTTCTCTGCCTGCTGCATCAGACGCAGGGATTTCCAGTACCCCTCCGGAGAAACCATTCCGAAATTCCGGACAATGTTTTCCTTTGTACCCTCTCCTTTTTCCTGTGCAAGAACAGTTACCGGCTGTCCGTGGAAAAATGCCACACCACCGATCACTGCCGGATCATCACCACAGTGACGGTCTCCGTGAAATTCCATGAAATCGTCAAAAAGTGCTTCGATGTAATCCTTTCCTGTAGGGCGTGTTTTGGCTCTGGCAAGCTGGACATGTTCCCAGGGAGTGAAATCTCCGGATGGGGCGAAGTCCGGCCAGATCGTATTATCTTCCTCAACAGTTTCCATTGATTCCTTATTGTCAGGATTGAGCCTGTTTTTAATGTCTGTATTATCGGACTGTACATTATTCAGGACTTTATTCTGATGCAATCTCAGAATATCTGCCAATACGATCCTCTGCTCCTCACGCTTTACGATCTTGTCCACAAAGCCGTGTTCCAGAAGAAATTCAGCTCTCTGGAAGCCTTTGGGAAGCTTTTGCCCGATGGTCTGTTCGATCACTCTGGGACCTGCAAAACCGATCAGCGCTTTCGGCTCTGCCAGGATAATATCTCCCAGCATGGCAAAGCTTGCAGTCACGCCGCCTGTTGTCGGGTCTGTGAGGACCGGCACATAGAGAAGTCCGGCATCGCTGTGCTTCCGGATTGCCATACTGGTTTTTGCCATCTGCATCAGAGATACCAGGCCCTCCTGCATTCTGGCACCGCCGGAACAGATATAGAGGATTACCGGCAGTTTCTCCTCTGTGGCACGTTCAAAAGCCCGGGTGATCTTTTCTCCCACGACTTCTCCCATACTGGACATCATGAAACGGCAGTCACAGACACCAAGTGCCACAGGTATCCCTTTTATAGTACACTTTCCGGTAACTACAGCCTCATCAAGCCCTGTCTTTTCACGAAGCCCCTGAAGCTTTTCTTCATAGCCTCTGTACTGAAGGGGATTCTGTTCTTCCATGTGAGCATCCCACTCCACAAAGCTCTTTCTGTCTGCGATCATTTTGATTCGACGGTAAGCGGGTACATGGAAATAATTTCCGCAGTGGGGACAGATGTATTGATTCTGCTTTACCTCGTCTACAAAAACCGCCGCTTTGCAGGCGTTGCATTTACGCATCAGGTTATTCGGCACCTCCGGAGTGTTTTCCTGTTCCTCACCCCGGATATCCCTGACTGTTTTTTTGAACATGTGCTTAATTCTCATTGATCTTCACTCCCGCAATGATATGGCTGGCAAGAAAGCCAGTGTCAAAGTTTCCGGATTGATAATCCTCATCTTTCAGGATTTCGTACTGATAGTCAATATTGGTATCGATTCCGTCAATGATCACCTCACCAAGAGCGCTCTGCATTTTTGCAATGGCTTCTTTCCGGTTACCTGCATGAACGATCAGCTTCGCAAGCATGGAATCATAATAAGGCGGGATCTTACAGCCGTTATACACACAGGTATCCACACGGATCCCGTTTCCTCCCGGAAAATGCGCTCCCTGGATAGTTCCCGGCGAAGGACGAAAATTTTTCTGAGGATTTTCAGCATTGATCCTGCACTCAATGGCATGTCCCTGGATCCGGACATCCTCCTGAGCAATCTCAAGAGGCATTCCGGAAGCGATCTTCAGCTGCTCCTTTACAAGATCGATCCCTGTCACCCACTCTGTCACCGGATGCTCCACCTGGATCCTTGTATTCATTTCCATAAACCAGAATTTTCCATCAGGTTCCAGAAGAAATTCAATCGTTCCCGCATTTACATAACCGGCTGCTTTCGCCGCCGTCACCGCCGCATGGCCCATTTTTTCTCTTAATTCCGGAGAAACTGCAGCACTTGGAGATTCCTCGATCATCTTCTGATGATTCCTCTGGATGGAGCAGTCACGCTCTCCCAGATGGATCACATTTCCGAAGCTGTCTGCAAGGATCTGAAACTCAATATGTCTCGGATTGATCACGAAATGTTCAATATACATAGTACCGTCGCCAAAAGCGATCTCAGACTCTTTTCTGGCAGTTGCATAGGCTTCCGGAAATTCCTCCGGTGTATTTGCCACACGCATGCCTTTTCCGCCGCCGCCAAGAGCTGCCTTGATGATCACCGGATAACCGATCCTCTCGGCTTCCTTAAGACCGGTTTCAATATCCTCCACATCCCCTTCGCTGCCCGGAACTACAGGAACACCAGCTGCGATCATAGTGCTTCTTGCAATTTTTTTGTTGCCAAGCATGCGGATGACCTTTGATGGCGGACCCACAAATGTGATCCCGCATTTTTCACAGAGCTCCGCAAATCTGGCATTTTCAGAAAGAAAGCCAAATCCCGGATGAATGGCATCCGCACCGGAAACCATGGTTGCGCTGATGATCTGTTCCATATTCAGATAACTCTGTGCAGATGGTCCCGGTCCGATACAGATTGCTTCGTCCGCCAGCTGTGTGTGAAGGCTTTCCTCATCTGCCTCAGAATAAACCGCCACTGTGGCAATTCCCATTTCTCTGCAGGCACGGATAATACGCACCGCGATCTCGCCTCTGTTGGCGATCAGTAACTTTCGAATCATACAATCACCTTACCCGATCATAAATGTAAGCTCTGCCTCTACGGCAACCTCTCCATCCACAGATGCCACTGCAGAACCAATGCCTACAGGACCCTTTCTGCGGATGATCTTTGTTTCAAGACGGAGCTTGTCTCCCGGAGCTACCTTTCTGCGGAATTTACACTTGTTGATGCCTCCGAAATAAGCGGTTTTTCCCTTCATATCCTCCAGGGAAAGAATGGCTACCGCCCCCACCTGTGCCAGCGCTTCTACCATCAGAACACCCGGCATTACCGGCTCCTGGGGAAAATGTCCCCGGAAAAAATCCTCGCGGAAGGTCACACATTTATATCCGACAGCAAATTCACCCGGCTCATAATCTTCAATATAGTCCACAAGCAGAAACGGATGTCTGTGTGGAATGATCTCCTCGATCTGTTTTACATCAAGATGCTTCATTCTCTGTCCTCCTGTAAAATCCCGGGGAAAATCACCGATCACACGATCTGCATTCTTTTTCCCCGGAATGCTCTCTCTTATTCTCTGATTCTGATCTGAAGGTACTTATCGGATACGGAAAAGCTTCTGGCCGTATTCTACCGGCTGTCCGTTCTCCACATAGATTTCTGCGATCTCGCCGTCAAAATCGCTTTCGATCTCATTCATCAGCTTCATAGCTTCCACAATTGCAAGAACCTGGCCTTTTTTTACCTTGTCTCCCACCTGAACGTAAGGCGGAAGATCCTGGGACGGTGCAGCATAGAAGGTTCCTACCAGCGGAGATGTTACCAGGCTGCCTGTCTGATCTTCCCCGCTCTGTGGTGCGGCTTCTGACTGCTCAGTACCTTTCACTCCCTGTGCTTCTGCCACAGTTTTTCCTGTCACTGCCATTTCATCTGTTGAAACCGGCACCACAGGATCTTTGCCTGCCGCCGGTGCTGTATTCACTGCCCTGCGGACTTTTCCACCGGTCATTCCTGCTGCCGGAATGTTTTCCACAGTTTCCCCCATAACACCCTGGATGATCTGCGGCTTTCCGTGTTCCATACTTAAGGTCAGATCTGCTGTCTCATATGTAAAGGCAGTAAGCTCTGATGCAGATACGTGATCGATCAGTTCAAGGATCTGGTTAAATTCCATAGGTTCAGTCCTCCTCATACTTCTTTACAAGCAATGTTCCGTTGTGTCCTCCAAAACCAAGGGAATTGCTCATTGCATAACGAACTTCCTGTTTTGCCGGAGCGCCGATCATATAGTTCAGATCAAGCTCCTCATCTGTTTCTGTTGTTCCCACTGTCTGATGGATAAATCCGTCCAGAATGGATTTTACGCATACGATAAACTCAACAGCTCCTGCTGCGCCAAGAAGATGGCCCACCATGGATTTTGTGGAATTGATCTTTACATCCTTGGCAGCGTCCTTAAACGCAAGCTTGATAGCTCTTGTTTCAAACAGGTCATTGTGATGTGTTCCGGTTCCGTGTGCATTGATATAATCTACCTGCGCCGGTGCAACACCTGCTTCCTTCATGGCATTTTCCATAGCACGTGCGGCGCCGCTTCCGTCCTCGGCCGGAGATGTGATATGGAATGCGTCTGCAGTTGCACCGTATCCCACAACCTCTGCCAGGATATTGGCATTTCTCTTTTTGGCATGCTCCAATTCTTCCAGAACAACCACACCTGCACCCTCGCCCATTACAAAACCGCCTCTGTCTTTATCAAACGGAATGGATGCACGCAGCGGATCTTCACTTGTACTCAGTGCAGTAAGACTTGCAAAGCCCGCGATACCGATAGGGCAGACAGCTCCCTCTGTACCACCGGCGAGCATTACATCTGCATCACCATACTGAATGGCACGAAAAGCATCTCCGATGCAATGTGTTCCTGTCGCACATGCTGTTACCACGTTGGTACATTTTCCCTTTGCACCGGTAGCGATAGAAACATTTCCGGCTGCCATGTTTGTGATCATCTTCGGAACAAGAAGCGGATCCACTCTTGAAGGACCTTTTTCCATAAGCTTCTTCTCATTGGTCTCGGTAGCCTGAAGACTTCCCACACCGGAGCCGATGATAACGCCTACCATGTAAGGATCTTCCTCTTCCATCTTAAGCCCGGAATTTTCCATGGCTTCCAGTGCAGCTGCTACAGCATACTGGGAAAAAGGCTCCATTCTTCTTGCAGTCCTTGGATCCATGCGATCCTTTGCCACAAAATCTTTAAGCTCTGCTGCCAGTGTTGCCTTGTATCCGGTCGTATCAAAACGGGTGATCGGTCCGATCCCCACCTTTCCTTCTTTTACTCCGTTCCAGAAGCTTTCCACATCATTTCCGATCGGTGTTACTGCTCCAAGTCCTGTTACTACTACTCGTCTTTTCATCAATCTATCCTCCTGACTCCGGGGAGCCTCCTTTACATTGCCATTCCGCCGTCTACGCGAAGTACCTGTCCTGTGATGTAACGTGCACCGTCTGATGCCAGAAATGCGGCTGCCTTTGCCACGTCTTCTGCTGTTCCCATGCTTCCCATGGGGATAGATGCCGCAATATTTTCTTTTACTTTGTCAGAAAGCACGTCTGTCATGTCTGTTTTGATAAATCCCGGTGCAATGGCGTTGACCGTGATTCCTCTGGATGCCAGCTCCTTTGCCGCGGATTTTGTAAGACCGATGATCCCGGCTTTGGATGCCGCATAATTGGCCTGTCCTGCATTTCCACGAAGTCCTACCACCGATGAAAGGCTGATGATCCGTCCGCTTCTCTGCTTCAGCATCATTCTGGACACATGACGGATGCAGTTGAAGGTTCCTTTCAGATTGATGTCAACAACTCTGGAAAAATCTTCCTCACTCATTTTCATGAGAAGTCCGTCCTTCGTAACTCCGGCATTATTTACCAGAATATCAACACGTCCGTATTTCTCTGCAACGGCTTTAAAAAAAGCTTCACATGCATCAAAATCTGCCACATTGCACTGCAGGATATCTGCCTGGCCACCGGCTGTCTCGATATCTGCTTTTGTTTCCCGGGCTTTTTCTTCTGAGCCGTTATAATTGATCACTACAAGATTTCCTGCTTTTGCAAGTTCCAGGGCGATGGCTTTCCCGATTCCACGTGCACCGCCTGTTACGACTGCGATTTTTTTCTCTGACATATGAATTCCTTTCTGATGTTATGCGGTCGTCCGTGATCCGCATTTGTTACCTGGCATTTCTGTCTGCTGCCCTATGCCAACTTTACTTTTGATTCTTTATCTGTTTTTCCAATATTTATACCAGTTCCCGGCAGACCTTCTCTGCATCTTCTACGGTCTGGATGTTATATACTTTTACATTTCTGTCGATCTTTCTCATAAATCCGGCAAGGGTTCTTCCCGGTCCGATCTCAATAAATGTATCTACTCCCTGACGGATCATATTTTCCACACTCTGCTGCCAGCGCACGGAAGAAGAAATCTGTTTTTCCAGAAGTGCTTTTGTTTCCGCCGGATCTTCCACATACTCTGCGGTCACGTTTGTCACATACGGGATTTTAAGTTCATGAAGTGTGACACCCTCCAGAACCTTTCCCAGTTCTTTTCCTGCAGTGGCAAGCATTGCGGAGTGGAACGGTCCGCTGACATTTAACGGGATCACTCTTCTTCCTCCGGCTGCCTTCAGCTTTTCAGAGGCTTCCTCAACTGCTTCCGCAAGGCCTGTGATCACGATCTGGCCGGGACAGTTGTAGTTTGCAATACTTACATCTACAATGTCTGCAAGCACTTCCTCGATCTTCTCTGTCTCCATTCCCATAACTGCTGCCATGCTTCCCTTACCTGCCGGAACTGCCTGCTCCATAAGGATTCCTCTTTTTCTCACGGTAGTAACAGCATCCTTCAGTTCCATGCCGCCGGCAGCTTCAATAGCGCAGTACTCGCCAAGGCTTAATCCTGCGGTTACATCCGGGTGAAGTCCCATCTCCTCTACCACCTTCTCCATGGCAAGACAGGTGGTGACCAGTGCAGCCTGTGTATATTCAGTCAGGTCAAGCCTGTCATTTTCTTCAAAGCAAAGTGCTTTCATATCCAAATCCAGCCACTTGCCGGCAGAGTCGAAAACATCCTTTGCTGTATCGTATTTCTCATAAAAATCTTTTCCCATTCCGGCCTTCTGTGCACCCTGGCCCGGAAAGATGAATGCTGTTTTTCCCATTTATTATTCCTCCACAAGAAAGCTGTTTTTCTTTACAGTCTCTTTTGTCTCTCTGATCAGTCTTGCCATCAGCTCCTTACAGGTCGGTACATCCTTTACCATACCTGCGATCTGTCCGGACATAACGCTTCCGGTTTTTACATCGCCATCAACAACAGCCTTCCTGAGACCACCAAGTGTCAGCATTTCCAGTTCCTCAAAGGATGCGCCTGCTGCTTCTTTCTCCAGATATTCCTTTGTCATAGGGTTTCTTAAGGTACGGACCGGATGACCTGTGGTACGGCCGGTTACTCTTGTGTCGATATCTCTGGCTTTCAGAAGGAACTGTTTGTAATTCTCATGTACGTGACATTCCTCTGTTGCCACAAATCGGGTTCCCATCTGTACGGCTTCTGCACCCAGCATAAAGGCTGCCGCGATCCCACGACCGTCTGCAATTCCACCTGCTGCAATTACCGGGATCTTTACTGCATCCACGACCTGCGGTACCAGCGCCATAGTGGTTGTCTCACCGATATGTCCGCCGGACTCGGTTCCCTCTGCTACCACTGCATCTGCGCCACAGCGCTCCATTCTTCTTGCAAGAGCTACAGATGCAACAACCGGGATCACCTTTACTCCGGCAGCTTTCCATGCTTCCATGTATTTTTCCGGGCTTCCGGCACCGGTTGTTACTACCTTGATGCCTTCTTCTACTACGATCTTCGCAACCTCATCGGCACTCGGACTCATCAGCATGATGTTTACACCAAAAGGCTTATCTGTCAGTTTTTTCGCCTCACGGATCTGCTCACGTACCCACTCTGCCGGTGCATTTGCAGCTGCGATCAGTCCCAGGCCGCCTGCCTCGGATACTGCTGCCGCAATGTGATGATCTGCCACCCAGGCCATACCGCCCTGGATGATAGGATACTCAATACCAAGTAATTCTGTAACTCTTGTTTTCATCTTTTACCTCCGGAAAATTAAATCAAGCGGATAAAAGCATCCGCGGTTTATTTGGTTCCACTCTTATTTTCAACATTCCATTAACAGGGGCTTTAATACTCGATCAGGCTTGCTCCATACGTCAGTCCGCCGCCGAAGCCTGCAAGGACCAGTCTGTCACCCCGCTGCAGTTTTCCGCTTTTTTTCACCTCATCCAGGAGGATAAGAAGACTTGCGGAAGAAGTATTGCCGTATCTGTCCATATTCATAGGAAACTTGGAAATGTCTTCGCCCAGCCTCCTTGCTGCGGAACGGATGATCCGCTCATTTGCCTGATGGAGAAGATAATAACTGATATCTTCACAGGAAACCTTCTCTCGGGAAAGAAGCTCCTTCACAGCCTCCGGTACCTTGCTCACGGCAAAGCTGAACACTTCCTTTCCGTTCATCTGTATGTAGGTTTCCTTTGCCTTCGGATCATTTTCATAGCGGATCTGATTTCTGCTCTGTAAGGTAAGTGCACCGCCTTTTTTTCCGATGGAATGGGTTACCTGTGCATAGCTTCCACCCTCTTCTGCTCTCAGTACGACTGCTCCTGCACCATCCCCGAAAAGAATGCAGGTGCCGCGATCTTTCCAGTCCGTTAAACCGGACAGCTTTTCCGCACCAATCACAAGGACATTCCTGTATATTCCCTGGGCCAGATATGCCTGCGCTGTGTTCAGTGCCAGAAGAGATCCTGTGCAGGCGCCGTTCAGATCAAAGCAGGTAGCATTTTCCGCTCCGAGCCGCTCCTGCACCCCACATGCCACACAGGGCATGATCTCTGTTGGAGAAATGGTTGCCACAAGGATCAGATCGATATCTTCTGCCTTCATTTCTGCGTCTTCCAGAGCTCTTAATGCTGCCCCCGCTGCCATCGTCACAGTATCTTCGTCCTCTTTTGCAATATGTCTCTGTACCACACCGGTTCTTTCCCGGATCCACTGATCACTGGTTTCCACCATCTTTGCCAGATCGTTGTTATCCCACACTCTGTCCGGTGCCCAGGAACCGGTTCCGCATATTTTACCTGTCATATTTTTCTCCATGATATCTGTCTTAAATCAGTCTGTATAAATCTGTACTGCTGTTCTCTGAATTATCTTTTATCTTAAAATATTTTGATTATCAAATTATATCATCATAAAAGTATTTGTCAAGAAGGAATTTTTGAGCATCCTTTTATGAAAAAATAACAGCTGCCACAGGCGTGGAGTATTGGTCTCTCCTCTGTCCTGTGACAGCTGTCTTGTTTTTTTCAGACAGGTATTGTATTTATGGTTATTGCATTTATAGTTATTGCCTTCATAGTTTTACTTCATCGCCCACTGTACCAGGCACACCACACCAATCTGCACCAGCAGTATCACCGGTACACCAATTGCAAATCTGGCTTTTCGGGTTTTGTGGTGAAAAAATCTCATGCCAAGGATTGCCCCGACGCTGCCACCGATGACAGCGCTTAAGATCAGGGTCTTCTCCGGGATCCGCCATTTATTACGACATGCTTTCTGCTTGTCAACCCCGAAAAGTACAAAGGCCAGGATATTGACTGCAAGCAGATAATAATATATGTAATCATTCATGATAGCTCCCTCAGGGATCTGTGTCCTGTATTTCGGACAGTAACCGATTTATGTCTTCATTGCAGTTTGATGATCAGCACCGGTATGGGCGGATCATTGGGCCGGTTTGCATATTCCGACAGGATCACCAGATATTTATGAGGATCCAGCTGACGGATAAACACAAGCATCTCATCCCGTTCCTGATATCCCGTATCCCCGCCACTGTAAATGCAAAGTGTCATAAGTCCGCCTTTTTTCAGAAGCTTAAGTCCGCTTTCCACCGCTCTTTTGCTGCTGTCTGCTCTGGTTGCCACCGAATGGTCTCCACCGGGAAGATATCCCAGATTAAAGGTGATGCAGGACACTGTTTCTGCTTCTGCATAAACATCCATATTCTCATGGGATTCCAGAAGAAGCTGATAATTTTCCGGACAGTTATCTCTTTTCAGGCGCTCCTCCGTATGTTCCAGTGCCTGCTTCTGAATGTCAAAAGCCAGAACCCGTCCCCTTTTTCCTGCAAGCTGGCTTAACAGAGCCGTGTCATTGCCATTTCCCATTGTTGCATCGATACAAATGTCTCCCGGCATGACCTGCTGCCGTATAAAATGCTGCGTGTATGCAGTGATCTGAAGATTTTTCATTTAAAAATCCTTTCAAAATTCTCTTACAGTTCATGATAATACGGACAGATATCCTCATAATGTCCGTCCTTCATACGGAACCCCTTCGGGATCACGCCAAGCTGGATAAATCCAAGTCTCTCATGATGATCTTCTTTATTTAAGCAGCTCCACATTCCGTCCGTCTCTTCGGATCACACCCTCATCCGAGAGATTTTTGATCTCCCGCATCATGGCACTCCGGTCCACACTTAAATACTGGGCCAGTGCAGTATAGGACATGGGCAGCTTGAATTTCCCGGCATTTTTTTCCGCAGCCAGAGAATGCAGATAGGCTATCAGCTTCTTCCTGGTGGAGGATCGTGAAAGCATGTATATCCGATCTGTCTGCTGCCTGGAACGAAGGGCCGTCATCTGCAGCAGATTACTGACCATCTGGCTGTGATGATGACAGGCATTTTCACAGCGCTTGATTACATGCTCATAATCAATAAACAGCACTTTCGTCACGGTAGTGGCACATACATAATAATGCTGGGAATCTGACGAAAGCAGAAACGGTTCGCCAAATACACTGTCCTTATTCAATTCATCGATGACATACTCATTTCCATCCTCGTCACAGCAGTAGAGAACTGCTCTTCCCTCCTGGATCAGACCGATCTTTTTCATGGAGCTGGAATATTCCATTATGGTTTCTCCATTCTGAAAAACTTTCTCCCGGACTTTGAAGCAGACACGCATCCTTTCCTGTTCTTCGGGCAAAATATCCGTAAATAAAGTGATATGCTCCATAAATTTTCCTCCCACCGGCAAAATAATCTTCCGCATATCTGTACTTTTCTCTCTGCATCCAGGACTATGTAAGAGGACTCTCAAAGCAGATATCCGTATTTTATTTTGCTACATGTTTCTGATTTTATACCAGCACGAAAAAAATGTAAAGTCTGGAATTTTTTTCTGTTTTGTTGTATTTGCAACAGTTTTTGTTGTCGATTTCTGTTATATTTTTATCAAAGTTAAGAAACAAACAAAACCTGAAGCATATAAATAAATCCACCATAGAAAGAAAAGAGGAATCGCTCATGAAAATCACAGATACCATCAAATATGTAGGCGTTAATGATCATCAGGTTGACCTTTTTGAAGGCCAGTACAAAGTGCCGAACGGCATGTCCTACAACTCCTATGTGATCCTGGACGAAAAAATTGCGGTTATGGATACGGTAGATGCAAATTTTACTCACGAATGGCTTGATAATATCCAGAAAGTTCTGGGTGACCGGAAACCGGATTATCTGATCGTACAGCATATGGAACCGGATCATGCAGCCAACATCGCAAACTTCCTGAAGGCTTATCCGGACACCATCGTTGTTTCCAACAAAAAAGCCTTCGCCATGATGCAGAATTTCTTTGACCTGGATCTGGAAAGTCATCAGATCATCGTAGATAACGGCGGAACCCTTTCCCTTGGAAAACACAATCTGACTTTTGTATTTGCACCGATGGTTCACTGGCCGGAGGTTATGGTCACTTATGACAGCACAGAAAAGGTTCTTTTTTCCGCAGACGGCTTCGGAAAATTCGGTGCCCTGGATGCAGATGAACCATGGGACGATGAGGCAAGAAGATACTATATCGGCATCGTTGGAAAATATGGTGTGCAGGTGCAGAATCTTCTGAAAGTAGCCGCAACTCTGGATATCCAGACCATCTGCCCGCTCCACGGACCGGTTCTTACTGAAGATCTTGGACATTATATCAGTCTCTATGATACCTGGTCTTCCTATACACCGGAGGATGACGGAATCGTGATCGCCTACACTTCCGTTTACGGCCACACAAGAACAGCAGTCGCACAGCTTGCCGATAAATTCCGTGCCAAAGGATGTCCGCGTGTTCTGATCTATGACCTTGCAAGAGATGATATGTCCCAGGCACTGAGCGATGCTTTCCGTTACTCCAAGCTGGTTCTCGCAACCACCACATATAATGCAGGTATCTATCCGTTTATGAACGACTTTATTACCCGTCTGGCAGAGCACAACTTCCAGAACCGCACTGTAGGACTGATTGAAAACGGAAGCTGGGCACCGCTGGCAGCGAAGGTCATGAAAGAAATGCTTTCCAAATGCAAAAAGATCAACTGGCTGAATACCACAGTTAAGATCATGTCTGCAGTAAACGAAGAAAACCGCAGACAGATGGAAGCTATGGCTGATGAGCTCTGCCAGGAATACATTGCAAAAAGCGATGATCTTGCCAACAAAAATGATATGACCGCCCTGTTCCGCATCGGTTACGGCCTCTATGTGGTAACCTCCAACGATGGCAAAAAGGACAACGGTCTGATCGTCAATACCGTTACACAGCTTACCGACAACCCATATCGCGTGGCTGTCAACATCAACAAGGCAAACTACTCTCACCACGTGATTCAGCAGACCGGTATCATGAACGTAAACTGCCTGTCCACAGATGCTCCGTTCTCTGTTTTTGAGCAGTTCGGCTTCCAGTCCGGCAGAAGCACCGATAAATTTGCCGACCAGAAAGTAAACCACTCCGACAACGGCCTGGTATTCCTGGACAAATATATCAATGCTTTCATGTCCCTGAAGGTAGAAAACTATGTGGATCTCGGCACTCACGGAATGTTCATCTGCAGCGTCACAGAGGCCCGCGTCATGAGCGATCAGGATACCATGACTTACACCTACTACCAGAAACATGTAAAGCCAAAGCCACAGACCGAGGGCAAAAAAGGCTGGGTATGTAAAGTCTGCGGATACATCTATGAAGGCGATGAACTTCCTGAAGATATCATCTGCCCGCTGTGCAAGCATGGCGCTGTGGATTTTGAGCCGATCGAAGGATAAGGCAAAAATCCGGATCAGCTGATCTTATCCGGTTACAACTCCCTTGTTTTTACAAATTATAAACCTTATAAACTGCAAAAGACAGGTCTTTGAATGGCCTGTCTTTTTGCGGTATCGTTCTCTTCAATATCTTTTATTTCATCAGTCTGATAACCTGCTCTGCAGTATCTGCCAGATTCTGCTTTGCATTCTCATTTTTCATGGCCTCCTCCAGAGTTACCACTCCACGGAGGATCGGGAAAAAGGCATCGATTCCTGCATCGTTGCAGGCTCTTGCGTCACGCTGTACGGCACCTGCAAAGGCGATCACTTTTTTGCCATATTTCTTTGCAAGCTTTGCAACACCTACCGGCGCTTTTCCCATGGCTGTCTGTCCATCCATGCGTCCCTCACCTGTGATCACAAAATCCGCGTTTTTGATGTAGTCCTCAAGTTTTGTCTCATCCAGCACGATATTGATCCCGGATTCCAGAACTGCATCGGTAAAGGTCAGGAATGCAAATCCCATTCCGCCGGCGGCACCTGTTCCCGGATACTTTGGATCTGCTTTCGGAAAACGCTCCTTTGCAAGCTCTGCGTAGGCACCCAGCCACTGATCCATGTCCTGGATCATCTCCGGTGTAGCACCCTTCTGCGGTCCGTAGATGGCACTGCATCCAAGCTCTCCGCAAAGAGGATTTGTGACATCGCAGGCAACACGGAATTTACATTCTGCAAGCTCCGGGATCACATAGGCATCTGTGATCTCTGTGATGTCTTTCAGGCCTCTTGCTCCCGGAAGGACCTGCTTTCCGTCTTTGTCCAGAAATGCATAGCCAAGTGCCTGAAGCATTCCCACACCACCGTCATTGGTGGCGCTTCCGCCGATGCCCACAATAAATCTGCGGCAGCCTTTTTCGATGGCGTCCCTGATCACCTCACCGACACCGTAGGTTGTGGTATAAAGAGGATTTCTTTTTTCGTCCGGTACCTGCGTGATCCCTGCTGCACCGGCCATTTCGATCACTGCAGTCTTTGTGCTTTCGATGATGCCATACTCACAGATCACCGGCTCGCCAAGAGGCCCTGTAACCTTTACATACTCTGTTTTTCCGTTCATTCCTGCAACAAGGGCTTCCACGGTCCCCTCTCCACCGTCTGCCAGTGGTCTTACCTGAACTTCTGCGTCCGCATCCACACGATGGATACCTTCAGCGGCTGCAAAGCCTGCCTCCATGGATGTCATACTGCCCTTAAAAGAATCGATCGCTGTTACTACCTTCATTTTATTTTCCTCCTGTATGATTTTTATGTAAACCTGATATCCGTACTCTCCGTTCCATTCAAGCTTGCTTCTGTTTTTAATCATAATAAAATTAAGCATGGATGTATATATTATGTATACTATATTTTTTCTTTATTTTTTATATTTTTTGTTATAAATAACATGCTCAAATTGAATTCATAAAACATATATGATATACTGACCAAAAGAAAGCACCCGGTAGATCCTGTATTCTCATTTCGTTTACCTGCATAAATATAAAATTAGACCTTCCGTAATATAAATACTATCAGTCTTTCCAGGAGGATTCCATGATCACACACATCAGCCACACTCTTGCCCAGCAGATCGTCAACACGATCAAGGACGTCTGCAGCTACGATATCAATTTTATCAACCCGTCCGGCACCATTATCGCTAGTACAAACTCTGCCAGGATCGGAACCTATCATGAGATCGGACGGAAAGCTGCTGTAACCGGTACTACCATCGAGGTGGCTGAATCTGACAATTTTACAGGAACACGCCAGGGTATCAACATGCCTCTTTACCATGAAGACTGTCTTCTGGCTGTGATTGGCATCACCGGTTCCCCGGAAAAGGTACGCAAGTATGCCTTTCTGGCACAGCGTATCACCAGCCTTCTGATCCGTGAGCAGGAGCTTGGCCAGTACAGCCGGCACCAGGCGGACAAAAAGCAATTTGTCATCAGCTCTCTTCTCCATGGGGAGACCCAGAATCCGGAATATCTTCTGAGATGCCTGAGAGAATTTCAGATTGATCCGGACACGCCCAAACGGCTGATATTGATCCATACGTATCCGGCTGCTTCCGGCAGAAATCCTTCCGTAAAAATCGCCCGCAGTATTCCGGAATCCTCAGAAAGTTCTGTTTCCCTGACAGATCCCAAAAATACAACTCTCTCTCCAGAAGCCTCTCCACAGCCAGAAACTCCGGACTCAGACTCTGGCATCGGATCTGTTCTTTCGGAACATCAGATCCAAATTTTTTTCAAAACCGCCGGGATCACCCTGCACACCTTCCGCTATCCCGGAGATTATCTTGCTGTTGCAGACAATTCCAATTTTTCTGCTCTTTCCGCAGTGCTTCGTAATTTTGCCCAAAAGCATGCAGACACTCTGGCCATTGCAGTTGGAAAGGCTGTACCTCTGTATCAGCTTGGACTTTCCCTGAATACTGCGGAAACTACCCTGAGGAGCCTTCACCAGCCCCTTACTGACAATATCTGTACAGAAAATTATGCAGTTTTTGATGATCTCACTCTGGAAATCATTCTCTCTTCTGTGTCTCGGAAAGACCGCGCAGAATTTTTCGTAAAAACTATTTATCAGCTTTCCCCGGATGAAAAGGACCTTCTGCGAACTTATTTTTCCCTGGAAATGTCTCTGGCTGATACCGCAGAGAAGCTTTTTCTCCACAAAAATACTCTTCAATATAAATTAAACCACATTTATAAAAAATGTGGTCTCAATCCCCGGAAATTCCAGGACGCTGTTCTGTTGTATCTGGCACTGGAGCTGGAATGAACCAGCCATTTCACTATCCTTTCACATGAAATCCAAACTCCTCCTCCAGTGGGATCTCCCTCGCTTCAATCCCCTCGATCTCCACAAAGCTCTGCTGAGAAAGGCGCTCTACCATCTCCCGGATTTCTTCTCTGGTTCCCTGTAATTCCATTTCCACACGATCATCCCAGAGATTCCGTACCCAGCCGGTCAGTCCCATGGACTGTGCAATATAATAAGAGCGGTAACGAAATCCTACTCCCTGTACTCTTCCTGAAAAATAAAAATGTTTCCGAATCTTTTCCATCTGGCACCTCATATTTTCTGTCTTAACTATTCTGTCTCTGTATCTCCACCCGAAATTCTCCCGCATCTGTCGCAGGAATATCATAACCAGATTATATAATATTTCTTTATAAATTGTAAAGTTATATCCTTCTGCCTATTGGAAACTATAATCATCTACGTTATAATAGTTTTTATCAGAATAAAAAGAAATTTACTTTCTTTTTCAGAAAATATTTTCAACAAAATTTAACATCAGGAGGTAATGATCATGAATGAAAGCATCAAAAACCTGTTAGAACGCAGAAGCATCCGTGCCTACAAAAAAGAACTTGTTCCGAAAGAAACTCTGGATACGATCCTGGAAGCAGGAAAATATTCCCCCAGCGGCATGGGACAGCAGAGCACTCTTATGGTAGTGACACAGGATCCGGAGCTGGTTGCGAGGCTTTCCAAAATGAACGCAGCTGTTATGGGCAGCACCTCAGATCCGTTCTACGGCGCCCCAACTGTGATCATTGTCTTTTCCGACAGCAAAATGGGCACCTGTGTGGAAAACGGAAGTCTTGTGATGGGAAATCTCATGAATGCCGCACATGCTCTCGGCGTGGACTCCTGCTGGATTCACCGTGCAAGAGAAGTTTTTGACTCCGAGGAGGGAAAAGAGCTGAAGAAGCAGTGGGGTGTTCCAGAAGAATATATCGGCGTGGGCCACTGTGTTCTTGGATACCGTGACTGTGAGTATCCAACAGCCAAACCGCGTAAGGATGGTTTTGTAATCCGCGTGTGATCGTCTTGCAAATAAAATTTCCACTGCCAAAAACTTTTAATATAAATAAAAATCTGACAGATTTCTGCATGATACGCATTGCTACGTATCTGAGAATACACAGGGAAACAGCCCTCCGGTATCATAAATACCAGAAGCTTTTCCCTTCTTCTCCGGCAGTGATCTGTCAGATTTTATTTTCTCTTATTTCAGTGCTTTATCCTTATATCTGGAAATCTCCTCCAGATATTTTTTTCCAAGGGCACTGATGTTAACACCCTTTCTGGCAATATAACCGATTGTCATGATCTCATCGGAATCCAGCTTCACAGCACAGTAATCGGAACCATTAAGATCCTCACAGATAATACCGGAGCATAAGGTATATCCATTCAGTCCTACCATCAGGTTCAGCATAGTAGCCCTGTCATCGGCTTTGATCAGCCGTTTGTATTCATAGGTGCTCAAAACCTCCTCCGCAAAATAAAAGGAGTTATTTTCTCCCTGTTCAAAGGACAGACACGGATATTCCTTCAGTTCTTCCAGCGTGATCTTCTCACGCTTCGCCAGAGGATGCCCCTTCCACATGTAAACATAGATCCGACAATTAAGAAGTTCGTGAAACTCCAGACCATACTCGTGAAACATTTTTGCAAGCACATTATGGTTAAACTCATTTACGTAGAGGATTCCGATCTCACTCTTGAAATTACGGACATCTTCGATGACCTGATGCGTCTTGGTCTCGTGGACCGCAAATTCGTACTCATCCATACCAAACTGCTTTACCAGCTCCACGAAGGCATTGACTGCGAAGGTATAATGCTGCATGGAAACACTGAATTTTTTGCGTGACTGTTCCTTGGAAATATATTTGGCTTCCATCAGTTCGTACTGTTCCACCACCTGCCTCGCATACCCCAGAAATTCTTCGCCTGCAGGCGTTACGGTGATTCCGCGGTTCGTTCTTCGGAATATCTCAACACCGGTTTCTGCTTCCAGCTCCCGGATTGCCGTGGAAAGACTGGGCTGAGAAATATAAAGGCTTTTTGCTGCCTCGTTCATAGATCCGGCTTTTGCAATTGCTATGGTATATCTGAGCTGTGCCAGAGTCATCTTTCTGCCTCCCCGTTTCTTGTTCCGGCTCTCTGTTCCTCTTCAGACAGATCCGGCAACAAGCATCCTTTATCTTTTTATTTAAGGTAGTTCTTATCTACATATCCTTCTTTTCCAAGCTTCGGAACATATACATACCAGTAAGTACTGTCTTTCTTCTCAATGACTTCCACCGTATCTCCGTTATTCAGCTGGGCGATCTCATTGTCCTTGTCATACGCCTTTGCACTGCGCAGAGCCAGATATCCGCTTTCCACTTTAACAGTCATGGATGGAGTTGTCGTACCTGAGCCTCCGGTAAGATAATTCCTGTCAACATAACCTGTCTTATCCAGCTGCGGAACATATACATACCAGTACTGATCGTTGCTGGTGTCCTTCACCTGAACCGTGTCACCGGTATTCAGCTGTCCGATCTCATTGCTTTCATTATAGGCTGCCTTGTTGCGAAGGGCAAGATAACCCGTTTCTACTTTAACTGTCCACAGACCACTGTTGTAGATATACCGGTTATCCACATATCCGGATTTATCAAGCCCCGGGGCATATACGTACCAGTAAGTAGAATCACTGCTGTCCTTTACAAGAACGGTATCTCCGGTATTCAGGCGTCCGATCTCGTTACTGTCATTGTAAGCTGCGGTACTTCGAAGAGCCAGATAGCCTTTTTTTACCTTTACTGTCCAGGAATCGTTGGAAGCTGTGGCGTTCTCTGCTATCTGGATATAGTTTTTGTCCAGATATCCGGACTTATCCAGTCTTGGCACGTATGCATACCAGTAGGTAGCGTCCTTCCGATTTGTAACTTCCACAAGATCTCCTGTATTCAGCTGTCCGATCTCATTGCCTTTGTCAAAAGCCTTCTCACTTCGAAGAGCCAGGTATCCATCTGTGACTTTGACTTTAAAAGTAGTTCCTGCTGCTGCCTTTGCCTCCCGGATCGTCGCCGGAAAAGCTGCTGCCAGTATAAATGTCAGAAGTACCAGCTTTTTTACTGCCTTTATATTAGACAGAAGAGTTCTTTTTCTCATATTATACGCCTCCTTTTCTTTTTTGGATCTTTCTCTGATCTGCTGCTCTCTCTGTTTTTTATTTACTGAGCAGACAGCACCGGAATTTATAGTAGTATTATATCATATTTTCAGCTGATAGCTGTAAGAATCATATCTCTTATCGCAGTCCAAAATGTTCCTTTCCGTAATGCAGGTATTGACACTTTTAATTAGTAGTGTTATATTACATGTAGAACAGGATAAAAGTAATGCCCCCGGGATTTTTCCCGGGGAATTTTATACACATACGTTCAATATATGACAGTCCGGGAGATCTGTCCCCTGAGAGGACAGATCGATCATCCGGGACGCTGCAGACTATAATATAAGGGAAGGTGAATACCATGGCAGTAAAAAGAGATTATTACGATGTTCTGGGCATTGACCGGAACGCAGATGAAAAAACAATAAAAAAAGCCTACCGTAAACTGGCCAAAAAATATCATCCGGATACAAACGCAGGTAATGCAGATGCCGCAGATAGATTTAAAGAAGTAAACGAAGCCTACGATGTCTTAAGTGATCCAAAGAAGAAAAAAATGTATGATCAGTTTGGTCATGCCGCGTTTGAGGCAGGAGCTGATCCTGGCGCCGGTGGATTCGGCGGATTCCAGGGTGGCAGCAATGGCAGCTATCAGGAATTTCATTTTAACGGTGAAAACATGGACGATATTTTTGGTGATATCTTCGGAAATATGTTCCACGGCAGTCACGGCGAAAGCCGCGGTTTCGGCAGTAATGGCACATATGAGCATTTCACCGGTAACGGTGGCGGCTTTCACAGTGGATTTGGCGGAAGTGGCTTTCACAGCGGCAACGGCTTCGGCGGATTCCATCAGCAGGATTTTCCGCAAAAAGGCTCTGATGTGAAGGCCAGCATCAACGTTACCTTTGATGAGGCGGCTTTTGGTGCTGATAAAAGAATTTCTCTGTCCGGTCCGGACGGAAGCTCCGGTGCACCGCAGACACTTCAGATTCATATTCCGGCAGGTATTGATACCGGCAAGAGTATCCGTCTGAAAGGAAAAGGCATGCCCGGAACCGGCGGCGGCGAGCCTGGTGACCTTCTTCTGAAGGTTACCGTAGGAACACGTCCTGGCTATGAACGAAAAGGATCGGATGTTTATACCACCATTTCTATTCCTTACACAACCGCTGTTTTCGGCGGTGAAGCCACCGTTCCTACCCTTTACGGAAATGTTATCTGTAAGATCAGGGAAGGTATGCAGTCCGGTTCCAAGATCCGCTTGAGAGGAAAAGGCATTGTTTCCATGAAGAACCCTTCCGTCCGCGGTGATCAGTATGTAACCATTCAGATTCAGGTTCCTCAAAATCTGAATTATTCCGCAAAAGAGAAACTCCATGAATATGCAAAGGCCTGTGGACTGGAACGGAGTAATGCCACTGGATCACATGTAGCATAAAAGTTAAAATAAAAGAGTATCACAAAGCTCATCACTATCAATGAGTTCCTGTGATACTCTTTTTTGATTTTAAAGTAAGATCTGATATAGCTTATGACAGCGTCATATCTCCATCTTTCACCCATCCGAGCTTACGTACAAACATATTGATCAACGGACAGAGAACTGCCGGGAGAATAAAAGAGATCAGGAAAAGTCCTGCCCAGTCCATAGCTGTAACAGCTGTCTTGGTTCCTTCTGCAATATCATTCATCCATCCTGTATACACACCGATCTGACCTACAAAACCGCAGGTACCCATTCCTGAGGATACAGCAGTTCCGTTCATTTGAAGCCTGAACAAGCAGGTTGCAATAGGTCCTGTGATAGCAGATGTTACGATCGGAGCGATCCAGATCCTTGGATTTCTGACAATATTACCCATTTGGAGCATGGAAGTTCCAATTCCCTGAGAGACAAGACCGCCCCATTTGTTTTCCCTGAAGGACATGACCGCAAAACCTACCATCTGCGCACAGCAACCCGCTACTGCAGCGCCGCCTGCCAGTCCGGTAAGTCCCAGAGCCGCGCAGATCGCAGCAGAAGAGATCGGCAGCGTCAGTGCGATTCCAACAAATACAGAAACCAGGATTCCCATAAAGAATGGCTGCAGATCTGTTGCCCACATGATCACGCTTCCTACTTTCATAGCAGCTTTTCCAAGGGCAGGTGCCCACCATGCGGAAAGACCTACGCCCACACCGATGGTTACAAGAGGCGTTACAAGGATATCGATCTTCGTTTCCTTTGAAACTGCTTTACCAATCTCAGCTGCAACAATGGCAACAAACAGTACAGCCAGAGGACCGCCTGCTCCGCCAAGTGCGTTGGAGGCAAATCCAACGGTGATCAGCGAAAACAATACCAGCGGCGGGCAATGCAAGGCGTAACCGATGGCTACTGCCATGGCAGGGCCGCTCATGGCAGATGCCAGAGAACCTACTGTGTACTGGGTATCATTGACTGTGGCAACTGCCATAGTCAGAAACGGAATGTGAAACTGCGTGCCAATGGTGTTGATGATCGTACCGATCAGCAGGGAACAGAAAAGTCCCTGTGCCATGGCTCCCAGTGCATCGATACCATATCTCTTCAGAGATATCTCAATATCTTTCCGTTTCAGAAATGCTTTGAATTTTTCCATTTTTAAACTCTCTCCTTACCCTGATCCGCTTCCTGCCGGATCAGTTCCTTTATTTGCAAAAGGTCTCGCTTACTTTCTCAAGTTCCTCGCGGATGGAAATATGCTGAGGACATACTTCCTCACACTGTCCGCATTTTACACATTCATCTGCACGCTTTCTGCCATGACTGACTACCAGCCAGTCTTCCTGATGCGCTGCGGCGGCTTTATTTCCGTACAATGTCAGATAATTCATTGCTGTAAAAGAACCGGAAATTCCGATTTCCATCGGACAGACCTTTGCACAGTAGTTACAGGTTGTGCATGGGATCAGAGGAATTTTGCTCATAGCCTCTCTTGCCTTATCAAGCGTCTCCTTCTCACTGTCAGTAAGGCCGTTGAAATCCTTCATAAAGGAAAGGTTATCCTCCATCTGTGCAACATTGCTCATTCCGGAAAGTACGGTGATCACGCCTTCCAGATTTGCCGCAAAACGGATCGCCCAGGATGCTGTAGATGCTTCCGGCTCTGCTTCCTTCAGAAGCTTTTCCACTGCTTCCGGTGGGGTTGCAAGCATGCCGCCTTTTACAGGTTCCATGATAATGACCGGTTTTCCATGTTTTCTGGCTACCTCGTAGCAGGCTCTTGACTGGATCGCCGGATTTTCCCAGTCTGCGTAATTGATCTGCAGCTGTACAAATTCCATTTCCGGATGTGCAGTGAGAAGTACATCCAGTTCCTCCGGTGTGGAATGGAACGAAAATCCTGCATGTCTGATCAGACCGGCTTCTTTCTGTTCACGGATCCAGTCCCATAAGCCGTACTCATCAAAATATTTTGTTCTGTGCTCTCCAAGATTGTGGAGAAGATAAAAGTCGAAATATCCTGCCTTTGTTCTCTCCAGAGATGTTTTAAACTGTGCAAGAGCTTCATCTCTTGTCTTGCAGTTGATCCAGGCTGCCATCTTGGTGGCTAGCTGATATTTTTCTCTCGGATAACGCTCTACCAGTGCTTCGCGGATAGCATCTTCGCTTCCTGCATAAGCCCATGCTGTATCAAAATATGTAAATCCGGCTTCCATAAATTTGTCCACCATGACTTTGGTCTGCTCCACATCGATCACACCTTCTGATTTCTGCGGAAGTCTCATAAGGCCAAAACCAAGTTTTTTGATCTCTTCGCCTAAATATGCCATATTTTTTTCTCCCTTCTTATTCCATTCCGGAAAATTTTCCATATTACTATATCATCTGCTATATCGTCTGGTAAACAATATTCCAGACATTGATATTTCCCGGACGGTTATATTTTACTACAGGAAAAAACTGCGTCTCTCCTATTATAATGGTATTTTCTTCAGCAGTAAACCTTTTTCTTTTACAAGTGTCAAGACAGTAGCGTTCTTGTTGCTGTAAACAAAAAAGCAGCTGCCGCACTTTTCTAACACGACAACTGCCTTTTGTTTTACTGCTTCTGCATCTGTTTATTTTCTTTCCCATAAAGAAACGGCCTTGCCACCGTCCGGTTGAAAAACTCGATCAGCGGTCCCATAAAAAATGCAGTGACAAGGGTTCCCACTCCTACAACCGCACCCATAAAAAATCCCGCCGCAGTTGTGAGCACATCGGTCCCGATCCTGCACATCCGGAAAGGGATCCGGGTTCTTTTATCTAAGATCAGCGCATAGGCATCATAGGCAGAAACACCCATATCTGCAGTAAAATACAACACTGACGCAAAACACATCATCACAACGGCAATGCACATCAGAAGAACTCTTATCCCAAAGGTTCTCTCCGGCAGATATTTGTCAAAAAGCTGCATTCCTTTTTCCACGATGATCCCCATAAAAAACAGGTTCAGCACAGTTCCCAGCCCGATAAAATGCCAGTCCAGAAAAAATACTCCCAGCAGCATCAACGCATTGATGATGATATAAACATAACTGTACTTTATTCCTGCAAGATTCCATACTCCCATAACAAAACAAGAATTGGGATCTGTTCCAAAATCCGATGCCTTAAAAATGGCCACACTAACCCCGGCCAGAAAAATCCCGGCAAAAGTCATAAAGATTCTTTTACTGTTAATGAATTCATTTTTATTCTTTACACCTCTGATCAAATATTTTACACTGATGGTATCGAACTTCAGGAATGCTGTCAAAGCAGAAAATACTGATCTGCTTTCAGCCCCGAAATATGTAAAAGTTACATCATATTATATAGAAAGGCATGACAATCATGGAAGATAAGCAGGTCATGAACCGGAAAACTTCATCAAAAGAACTTCATCTGATTTCCTGCGGCTGGGAAAAATGTACGCCGGATCAGTCCTACGGCCCAGGGGTGCGCCGCTATTATACCGTACATTTTGTTCTGAAAGGACAGGGCTATTTCTACATCAATAACCGGAAATATACCCTGAAAGCCGGACAGTGCTTCTTTATCCCGCCAGTTGTCAGCACGCTTTATAAAGCGGAGCCTTCTGATCCCTGGACCTATACCTGGATCTGTTTTAACGGTGAAAATGCTGCCGCACTTTCCGAACACTGTCATCTCACCCTGGAAAATCCGGTTCAGCAGCTTACTTCTGTAATTCCCTATGCGGAAACGATCTGTGAAATGATGACCCATCCCCAGCTGACACCTTCCAACGAAGCTTATATCCAGAGCAGTCTTTACCGAATCATCGCCATGCTGGAGGAAGAATTTCATGCTTCCTACACCACCATGGAAGCCAACGATAATTTTTACATTACCCAGGCTGTGGATTACATCAAAAAAAGTCCGTTTCTGGATATCACAGTGACAGATGTCGCAGATTACCTCCACATCAGCCGCAGCCACCTTTACGGACTTTTCAAAAAACATCTAGGTACTACTCCTCAGGCCTTTCTGACTTCAGCCAAGATCATCAATGCCAGGGAGCTTCTGACGATCACGGATATCCCCATTGCCAATATCGCAACTTCCTGCGGTTATCAGAATCCCTTTGCCTTCTCCCGTGCCTTCAAAAAAGAAACCGGCATGACGCCACGGGAATACCGGGAAAAATATCATCATGCCGAGGATCTTCTGGATTGCTAGACAGTATTACCAACAGCCTGATCTTATAAAAATACTGCTGCGATCTGCTGCCGGTAATTACTGCATAATGCTGTGCCTTACGGAACAACTACCTTGGCATTGTAGTATTCCACCGCAGCATCCATAGTCGGACCTTCGTTGTCAAACCAGTCATAAGTGATGGTTTCGCCGTTTTCTCCCCATACCTCCGGGCAGTCGATTTCTTCCCAGTCAAGCGGAACGAAATGCTCTTTCTGTTCTGATGCACGCAACATGATCTGATGCAACTCCTCAAATTCCTCCGGGTTCAAAACTCCGGGTTTTGCGGATACAAACAGTGGTGTACCGCTCTTTGCAAGAACGTCTGCCCACTGACGATTTTTCTCCCATGGGATCATTCCGAAAATACCGACACAGTCTGCATCAATATGATAAAACGTATTGTGCTGCGGAAGACGGAATGCCAGCGTATTTACGCCCATTCGTCTGGTACGCTCCCAGATACGTCCGCTGGTATCGTCACCGGTCCGGTTCAGATGCATCAGGCCTGCGCCGAGATGTCCGATGGTATTGCAGCCGATGATCACTGCGTTATTGCTCCGGGAAGCATCATAAATCTCCTGATAAAGCATTTTTACGATTTCTGCGCTGGTTTTGGTCTGATCATAAAAGTGCCATTTCTCCATGGAATTGTCTCTTAAATTCGCCTCAAATCCCCATTTCCCAAAGAGATCAAAGGTAGAAAAATCATGCTTGATCAGCGTGTATCCCCAATCACAGATCCTCTCGATATCTTTATGGATATATGCCAGTGCATCCGGGTGGGACGGATCGAGACAGTCATTATAGGAAATTCTCCACTCATCCGGGATATTCTCATCTTCATTAAGAAGCAGACGGACCCAGATACCCGGGCGGACACCTTTTTTCTCCAGCTTGTCTGCAAGACCTTTCATATCCGGAAATCTGGCATTGCCTTTTGTCCATGGTCCACCGTTGTATTCATCCAGGCGATGATGCTCCTGCCAACAGTCATCAATGACCATGAACGGAGAATTTTTTACACCTTCAGTCAGTTTCAGGATATAATCGGTATCACTTAAGATCTCCTCTTCGGAGCTGTCACCGTAAGCATAGTACCAGTTATTGCTTCCATACACCGGAAACTCCGGGAAGATCGGATCTGTACACATTTTTTCACAGAATTTCTGTGCAGTTTCAAAAGTATCTGCGCCCTCTGCTTCCATGCAGACGATCTGTGCGGCACACAGCTTTCTTCCTTTCAGCTGTACTCCTGTATTTCCGCAGCGAACATCCAGAAACAAAGTAATTCCTTTGGTATCCACCTGCCAGCAGCACATAGCAGAGGGACGGACCTTTACGCCAAAGCAGAGAACCTTCTCAGAAAGCTTCGCCAGAAAATACCATGGCAGATAACGGTTTCCGCTCATTCCATGCCATTCCACATCACCATAGGTACGTTCCCAGGCATCTCCCAGAAATCTGGCTGATTTCGGGATCTTATAGTTCCATCTCAACTTCACGCATCTCACTGCATCCTCGGATGTGACAAGTATATCTTCATGTTCACCTGCGTCCTGGAATTCCACAGTAGTTGCACCGGCAGCTACTGTCGTCTGCCCTCCCTGGCACACAAGTCTCTCCTCTTCTGTTTCCACTGTTACATAATCCGGTACCCCAAGCTTAAAATCTGCATATTTTTTCTGCATTATTCTCTCCTCCTGTACTTTTTTATTTACATTTTGCTTTACCTGCATACTCATGAATACTGTCTTTCTATCGTCTGTTCAACTCAGAAGAATGTACGAAAAATTTTTTTAATACATTTTGTCTATATGCCTTATTATATTGATTTTTTTGTTTTTTTCTATGCTTTAAAGTTATTATAACATTGCAGAATGTTCAATCTGCATAAGCTTTTCAGTCCTTGTTCGATCCGCTTTTAATATAAGAACGTAAGGGTGGAAGTTACTAGGTTGAATGAAAAAGTAACTTCCACCATGTGCTAGTACTGATAAGTAAAGGGAT
>JAFEHB010000065.1_pt1 | contig 127104 bp, 102 predicted proteins | sample 9267121 | NCBI WGS metagenome assembly JAFEHB01 (sample SAMN17103336, study PRJNA684904) | human gut metagenome | isolation source: diarrhea sample from child under the age of five | host: Homo sapiens | place: South Africa: Mafikeng, Mafikeng Provincial Hospital | collected 2019-09 | reverse complement strand
AAGAAATTTTCGAGAATCGTATGTGTTTCACTGTTTAGTTATCAAGGTTTGTTGCGTCTATCTCTCAGACAGCTCGCTTATTTTATCTCATCCTCAACTGTTTGTCAAGAACTTTTTTAATTTTTTTGAAGTATTCAGTCTCCAGAAAAATTAAAGCGGAGAAGGAGGGATTTGAACCCTCGCGCCGCGTTAACGACCTACTCCCTTTCCAGGGGAGCCCCTTCGGCCAGCTTGGGTACTTCTCCAAATTGCCCTACTTACTAAGTAGTTCTGATATTCATCTCTGTCGTTCTCAGCGACAGGTGATATTATATCTCGTATGTTTTATATTGTCAAGTACTTTTTTAACTTTTTTAAAAAGTTTTTATTTTGTATTTGACAAGCGGAGAGAGTGGGATTCGAACCCACGCGCCCTTGCGGACAAACGGTTTTCAAGACCGCCTCGTTATGACCACTTCGATATCTCTCCATATAATGTTTTTCAACATTTTTTGTGCTGTTTTGTCAGCGCATGTTGTATTCTATCATCAAATATCCCCCCTGTCAATAACAAATTTGATATTTTTTTCAAAAAATTGGACATATAGCTTCAATTTCTGCTATATGTCCATATTTACTGGGATTTTCACCCGGTTCTACTCTCTGTTTTCCTTCAAAAATGCCTCCGCAACCACCAGATCTTCCGGCGTTGTGATCTTGATATTGCGATAAGAACCTTCTGAAAAGCGGATTTTCACCCCTGTCTCATGTTCTGCTACCATGGCATCATCTGTGATTCCGGTCATTTCCTTCTGCCGAATACTGGTATATGCGTCATAAATCAGCGAGTACTGAAAGATCTGCGGAGTCTGGACGATCCATACACTGCTGCGATCCGGAGTTTCACTGACATTCCCATCCTCATCTGCGATCTTAACTGTATCCTTGGAAGGCATGCCTGTAACACTGGCACCTGTCTGTTCTGCTGCCATAAGTCCTCTTTCAATGATCCCATGATCAATAAACGGTCTGGCACCGTCATGGATCAGTACATACTCTGTGTCTTTACACGCACAAAGTCCTTCATAAACGGAATCGTACCGTTCTTTTCCGCCGGATACTACAGCAGAAACCTTTGTAAAACCATATTTTTTCACGATTTCTTCTCTGCACCAGGAAACATACTCTTCCCCTGTTACCAGGATCACATCCCTGATCAACGGACTTTCCTGAAAACAGCGCAGAGAATAACAGAGCACCGGCATCCCGTCAAGCTCCATAAACTGCTTCTGTATTTTACTGTGCATTCTCTTTCCCTGGCCTGCTGCCAGAACAATAGCTGTATTTCTGCACTCTCCCATGATCAATTACCCCGGATTCTTTTATCTTTCGCCAAGCTTCAGGTTCGGAACCGCATTCAGATCCCAGCTGTGGCGTGTTCCCCTGATATATTCATAGTAAGCTGCCACTCCGATCATCGCTGCGTTATCCGTACAGAAGATCGGTGACGGACGGTAAAATTTGTATCCACGTTCTGTACATGCTTTTTCCATAGCAGTGCGAAGTGCCCCGTTGGAAGCAACACCTCCTGCAATAGCAACCTTTTTCATGCCAAAATCAGCTGCTGCCTGCATGGTATGCTCTACCAGTACATCAACAACCGCTTTCTGGAAGGATGCCGCGATATCTGCACGGTTTACTTCCTCACCTTTCATTTTTGCCCCGTTTAAATAATTAAGAACTGCAGACTTCACGCCGCTGAAGCTGAAATCATATGGATTTTCACCGATTTTTGCACGTGGAAACTCAATGGCATCCGGATTTCCTTCCTTTGCCAGCCTGTCGATCTTCGGACCTCCTGGATATCCGAGCCCAATGGCACGTGCAACCTTATCAAATGCCTCTCCTGCCGCATCGTCTCTGGTTCGGCCCAGGATCTCAAACTGACCGTAATCCTTCACAATAACAAGATGGGTGTGTCCACCGGATACAATGGCACAGAGAAACGGCGGTTCCAGATCCGGATGCTCAATATAGTTGGCAGAAACATGTCCTTCTATATGATGCACGCCTACCAGCGGCAAGTTTCTTGCATAGGCAATAGCCTTGGCTTCTGCCACACCTACAAGAAGTGCACCGACAAGCCCCGGTCCATAGGTTACACCGATAGCATCAATATCATCCAGAGTGACGTTTGCCTCGTCCAGTGCTTCCTGGATGACCTGATTGATCCTTTCTATATGATTTCTGGAGGCGATCTCCGGTACAACACCTCCATACAGTTTATGGATCTCGATCTGTGAAGAAATCACATTTGATAAGACAGTCCTTCCGTTTTTTACAACGGAGGCTGCTGTTTCATCACAGGAGCTCTCAATACCAAGAATTAATGTATCTTTCATTTTTTTCAGTCCTCTTCAAAATTCAGTTCCACACTCTTCCCGTCTTTTCCCGGCCATGCCTTCGGAAAGATCTCACGTACTGTATCCATGTAATCATCCGGACGTACCAGAGAAGGGCTGTAATGGGTCAGCCACATTTCCCCCACTTCCGCATCACGGGCAAGAGTAGCCGCTTCACGAAACGTCATGTGTTTGTAGCCTTTTGCCTTTTCGATCTTGTCATCTTCACCGTACATTCCCTCACAGATAAAAAGATCGGAGTCTTTTGCATTACGTAAAATAGACTCTGTCGGTCTGGTATCTGTGGTATAGGTAAGCTTGATTCCTTTTCTCGGCGGACCAAGCACCATATCCGGTGTGTAGATCCTTCCTTCATCCTCAACGGTCTGTCCCTTCTGCAGCGGATTCCAGAATTTCAACGGGATCTCATGCTCTCTGGCACTGTCAGGAGAAAATTTTCCCTGACGCAGGATCTCAAGGGTATATCCATAGCATGTAACATTATGGTTCACCCGAAATGCAGTGATCCGGTAACCATTCAGTTCCAGAACTTCCTCCGGTTTCGTGATCTCGATAAATTTAATTTCAAAGGGCAGCTCCGGTGCGATCACACGAAGTGCGCTTACCACACGTTCCAGTCCTCTTGGGCCTACCAGAGTCAGCGGTTCTGTGCGGTCTGCATTTCCCATAGTCAGAAGGAGTCCCGGAAGTCCGCTGATATGATCCCCATGATAATGGGTAAAACAGATCACATCAATAGGCTTGAAGCTCCAGCCCTTTTCTTTAATGGCCACCTGGGTGCCTTCCCCGCAATCGATCATCAGACTGCTGCCGTTATAACGGGTCATCAGTGCAGTAAGCCATCTGCGTGGCAGCGGCATCATTCCTCCGCAGCCAAGTAAACAAACATCTAACATATTTTTCCTCTTTTCCTGTTCTGTGGCAAAGTTTAGCATACTTATCCCGTACAGACAAGTACCTCTCCCGGGTAAGCCTATTCAGAAACTTCAGTACGTGTCATAAGAACAGCATCCTCTGTGGGATCTGTATAGTATCCCTTTCGCAGGCCATCCCGCACAAATCCCTGACGTTCATAAAGCCGGATCGCAGTCTCATTTCCTGCCCGGACCTCCAAATGGATCATGGTGATCCCACGCTCTTCTGCCAGACGGATCATGCTTTCCATAAGGAAATTTCCGATTCCCTCTCTCTGACGGTCTCTGCGGACAGCCACATTGGTCACATCCCCCTCATCCAGCACCGTAAGAAGACCGCAATATCCCAGGATCCGGCCCTTTTCTTCCACAACAAGAAACATCCCATTCTCTTTCATAAGAAATGTCAGAAATCCCTCTTTTGTCCAGGGGACTGAAAAAAGCTCCTCTTCGATCTCCATAACCTGATCCAGGTCATCCACAAGCATTTCTCTTAAGATCATGCGTTTTCCCCTTCTGATCCTTTTTTCAATTTCTGGGCACGCTCCCGCTCAGCCTGTGAGACGCGGAGATAATCCGGTTTGTGCTCAGCCGCTGTCTCGGTTCTGCCTTCTTTATAATAAAGGATACCTAGTGCACCTACAGCACCTGCTCTCTGTCTGGAAAGATGAGCCGGTGCAAAAGAAAACGGTACAGTAAGCATATCTGCGATGGTATTTTTAAATACCGGGACTCCGTCTCCGAGGAATGTTACGGCTTCTCCCATATCATTCAGCATGGAAAGAAGCTCCTCGATTCCCACTGCCATCTGATCCTTTACCGTCATGAGCCTGTGATCCTCGTAACGATAGATTCCCGTATAAACCTGCTTTCTTCTAGCATCCATGATCGGACAGATCAGCCCGTTTACATCATAGAGATTATAGGCCAGTGCCTCCACTGTCGGAATCCCGACCAGTGGTTTGTCAAGGGCAAGTCCAAGTCCCTTGGCTGTGGCAGAGCCAATACGGAGTCCGGTGAAAGAGCCCGGTCCCTTTGCTACCGCAATAGCGTCAATAGTCTTCAGATCCAGCTCTGTCATCTTCACGATCTCATCCAGCATGGGAAGAAGAGTCTGGGAATGTGTTTTCTTATAATTAACTGTATATTCCGCTACCAGTGTATCGTCCTCCACAACGGCTACAGATGCCACGATTCCGGAACTGTCCAGTGCCAAAACTCTCATTCTGTCTTTTCTCCTCTCTCCTCAATGGTGATCTTTCTGTATTCAAAACCCTTCTCAAGATCTTTTTCAATGGTAACTTCGATCCTTTTTTCCGGCAGGATCTCCTCAATGAGCTCCGCCCATTCGATCAGACAGATTCCCTGCCCGAAAAAATAATCATCGTATCCGATCTCTTCCATTTCTTCCAGATCCCCGATACGATATACATCAAAATGATAAAATGGCAGACGTCCGTCTTCATATTCCTGGATAATGGTAAATGTAGGGCTGTTTACAGGTTCTGTAATTCCAAGACCTGCTGCCACTCCCTGTGTAAACACGGTTTTTCCAACTCCGAGATCGCCTGTCAGTGTGTAGATTTGTCCCGGTTTCGCATTCATTCCGATCGTTCTTCCGACCTCGAATGTTTCCTCAGGATCATGCGTTTCTATGACCATATTTTCCACCTTTTTCTTGCACAATTATTCTTTGCATATTATAATAGAGCGAACAGCGAAATACAATACTTTTTGAAAAGGAGTGCGAAAACTATGGCAAATCCTATCGTTACCATCACAATGGATAATGGCGATGTAATGAAAGCGGAATTATATCCGGAAGTTGCCCCGAACACAGTAAATAACTTCATCAGCCTTGTAAAAAAAGGCTTTTATGACGGCCTGATCTTCCACCGTGTCATCAACGGCTTTATGATCCAGGGCGGATGCCCGGACGGAACCGGTATGGGTGGCCCGGGATACAGCATCAAGGGTGAGTTCTCCCAGAACCGTTTCAAAAACGACCTGAAGCATACACCAGGTGTTCTCTCCATGGCAAGAGCCATGAATCCGAACTCTGCCGGAAGCCAGTTCTTTATCATGCACAAGGCTGCTCCGCATCTTGACGGAAGCTATGCTGCATTCGGTCAGATCATTGAGGGTATGGATGTTGTAAATGCTATCGCAGAGACAGACACGGACTACAGTGACCGTCCTCTTGACGAGCAGAAGATCAGCTCCATGACTGTTGATACCTTTGGTGTGGATTATCCGGAACCGGAGAAATGCTGACAGGAATAATTTTCTGAAATAAAAAAGCCCCGCGAAGAGCAGACTGTAACACAGATCATCTGCCCTCTTCCCGGGGTATTTTTATACTGACATTCTCTTTTCTTTTACTTTTCGAAGGTCTTCACTTCTCCGTTTACTTTCGCAAAATACAGTTCTGCATCCTTCTCAAGTCCGGCTCTTCCGTTTGTTCCTTCTGTGATTGCCTTCTTCACCTCTTCGACCTGATCATCCGGCACAAGAAGCTTCAGGACAACCTTGTCGGTATATTCGGAATCCAGGATCGGCAAACTTCTTTCTCCTGCGATATACTGGATCTTTCCGATCCCTGTATAATCCGTCGTCACCTGAAGAGAGATCCCATGATGCTTCTCAATGACGGTACTTGCCGCCAGTCCTGCCTGGACTGCACCGGAATATGCCCGCACAAGCCCTCCTGTCCCAAGAAGGACACCTCCAAAATATCTGGTCACCACAATGGCCGCATTATAGATCCCGGCTCCCAGAAGCACATCCAGCATAGGCCTTCCGGCTGTTCCGGATGGTTCTCCGTCATCACTGCAGCGGGTGGCTTCCCGGTTCATCCCTACGGAATATACATAGCAGTTATGACGTGCATCCCAGTATTTTTTTTTCATTTCTTCGATAAAGGCAAGGGCCTCTTCTTCTGTTTCCACAGGACGGACGGTTGCGATGAAACGGGATTTTTTTTCCACAAGTTCGCCTTCGCCGCCTTCGTATATGGTTTTATAATGTTCCAGCATGGTTTACGCCTCCGTTATCTATATCCAACCCTCTGTTTCAGGCAGAATTTTCTTTATTGTATAATAATTATCTTCATTGCACAATGTATAAGATATCATGAATTGTGAAATTTTTTTTAAGGCTTTATTTGGCATCTCATATTTGTTATAATGAAACGGATTATAAAGGAGGAATATTATGAACTACGGAAAAAGATCCACTTCCAAGAAGCGGAATGCTCTGATCTCCCGTACTTCCATGCTGGAAAAAAGAGCACATGTTTCGTTTATCCGGGTTTTATTTACAGCTCTGATCGCAGTCTGCGTCATGGTTGTCTGCCTTGGTATCGGCTCCTTCCGGGGCGTGATCGCCGGAGCACCTGACGTCAACGATGTGGATATTTCACCTCTCGGATATGCAACCTTCCTGTATGATGACCAGGGAACACAGATGCGACAGCTTTCAGCCCCTACATCCAACCGTCTTCCGGTCTCCCTGGACCAGATCCCGGTTAGTCTGCAGCATGCAGTGGTAGCCATTGAGGATGAGCGTTTTTATGAACATAACGGTATTGATGTCCGCGGTATCGCACGTGCCGGAATGAAGGCTATCACCACCGGTAACTTTTCCGAGGGTGCCAGTACCATCACGCAGCAGCTTCTGAAGAATAATGTTTTCACTGACTGGACCAACGAATCCACACAGCTGGAACGTTTCACACGTAAGTTCCAGGAGCAGTACCTTGCGGTACAGATTGAAAAAAAATATGACAAAAATGTGATTCTTGAGAATTACCTGAATACCATTAACCTGGGTGCAGGTTCCTACGGTGTACAGGCCGCTTCCAAAAAATACTTTAACAAAGACGTATGGGATCTGAACCTTTCTGAATGTGCCACCCTTGCCGGCATCACGCAGAACCCTACCAAATTCAATCCGATCACCAATCCAAAAGCAAACTCCAAGAGACGGAAGGAAGTCCTGGATCACATGCTGGATCAGAATTACATCTCACAGGATGAATATAATGCAGCACTGAATGATGACGTTTATTCCCGTATCCAGGCCGCACAGCTTGAGAACACCGAAGAAGAAAGTACCGTTTACACGTATTTCGAAGATGAGGTTACCAATCAGGTCATCAGCGACCTGATGAACATTAAAGGATATACCAAGACACAGGCTACCAATCTTCTTTACAGCGGTGGTCTGAAGATCATGACAACCCTGGATTCCAACATGCAGCAGATCCTTGATGAGGAATATGCAAACCCTGATAACTATCCGGCCAATGTTCAGTATGAACTGGATTATGCACTGACTGTACAAAGCCCGGATGGAAAACAGACAAACTACAGCAAAGAAATGCTGCAGCTGTATTTCCGTGATCAGGATCCGGAATTTGATCTTCTCTTTGATTCTCCTGAAGAAGGTCAGCAGTATGTGGATCAATACAAGGCTAACATCCTGGCAGACGGAAGCACCGTAGTATCTGAGCGTGTAAACTTTGCGCCACAGCCACAGTCTTCCATGACTGTCATTGACCAGCATACCGGTTACGTAAAAGCCCTGATCGGAGGCCGTGGCGAAAAAACAGCCAGCCTGACCCTGAACCGTGCCACTGATACGACCAGACAGCCTGGTTCTACCTTTAAGATCGTTTCCACCTATGCACCTGCGTTGAACGAAAAAGGCGATACACTTGCTACAACCTTTATGGATGAGCCTTACGAATACCCGGACGGATCTCCTGTCAACAACGCCTCAAGAAGCTACGGCGGCGAGACCACCATCCGCAAAGCGATCCAGAATTCCATCAACGTTGTAGCTGTTAAATGCCTGGAGCAGGTTACCCCGGCCCTCGGCCTTAAATATCTGGATGATTTCGGTTTCACCACACTAGCTCACGGAACTGAGGCAGATAAAGATGCCAACGGAAATATCTGGAGTGACGCCAACCTGGCTACTGCTCTTGGCGGTATCACCAAAGGTGTCAAGAACGTGGAACTTTGTGCTGCATATGCAGCCATTGCTAATGGCGGGAACTATATCAAACCGATCTATTATACACAGATCCTTGATCATGACGGAAATGTTCTGATTGAGAACTCCTCCGTTTCCAGATCTGTGATCAAAGACAGTACCGCTTATCTTCTTACAAGCGCCATGGAAGACGTTGTAAAAAAAGGTACCGGTACCGCCTGCCAGCTGGACAATATGACTGTAGCCGGAAAAACAGGTACTACAGAGGACTACAATGACCTGTGGTTCGTAGGCTACACACCGTACTACACCTGTGCAGTATGGTCCGGCTATGACAACAACGAAAAAATTCCGGAAGATGCCCGTAACTTCCACAAAAACCTCTGGAAAAAGGTTATGACCCGTATCCACGAGGGCCTGGAGGACAGAGGTTTCGATATGCCTTCCAGTGTGGAAAAAGCCAGTGTCTGCGCAGAAACCGGTCTTCTTCCCAGATCCGGATGCCCGACTATCACAGAGTATTTTGATATCTCCAGTCTTCCCACCGAATACTGTGATCAGCATTTCTACGGCAGCAGCGATTACGATGAAGAGGACAATTATTATAACGAAGATACGGACGCCGATACCGATGCAGCAGCTGAAGCGATTCCAAGCGCAGCTCCGGACAGTACTGACAGCACCGACACTGACAATACTGACAATTCCAATGACGGTTCCGATAATACCGGTGATGATACTGACAATTCCGGAACAGACGACAACACCAGTGGTGATGACGGCAGCAATGACACCGGCGAAGATCCGGTAGAATATTATGAATGATCTCCATTATAGGTATCTTTCATAAACAACATATAAAAAAAGTGGTTTCCTGAAATATGGAAACCACTTTTTTTACTTTTAATAACTTCTTACTGTCTCGCAGTTTATCAGTTCAGGCAAGTCCCACCCACCGCTTATTACTTTTCGCAATTGAAGCAGGGAACTTCCCTGGTTCGGTTAAAGTACCATCTTGGCTGCACCGTAGATTCCTGCATCATTGCCAAGTGTCGCGATCACGATAGGCGTATCCTTGCAGGATTCAAAAGTATACTCTCTGTAATATTTCCGGATACAGTCAATAAGCGGCTGTCCGGCCTTGGAAACTCCTCCGCCGATAACAATGGTCTCTGGATCTGTCACACAGCAAATAATGGCAAGAGCACCACCCAGCTGCTCTCCGACCTTTTCCATGGTTGCTACAGCTACCGGATCATTCTCCTTAAATGCGTCCAGAACTGCTTTTGCTGAAATCTCTTCGGCATCTCTGAGAACACTGTTCTCACCAGAAGCTGCAAGCTCTTTTTTTGCCATGCGGACAATTCCGGTCGCAGAAGCATACTGTTCCAGACAGCCCCTGTTTCCGCAGTTGCAGGATTCTGTTTCATGATGATCCACATTGGCATGTCCGATCTCACCGCCAGCTCCGTGATGTCCGGTCACGATCTTTCCATCAACAATGATACCACCGCCTACACCTGTTCCAAGTGTGACCATGATCACATCGGAGGAGCCTGCTGCAGCACCCTTCCATGCCTCTCCCAATGCCGCTACATTGGCGTCATTTCCGGCTTCCGCATGAAGACCTGTAAGTTCTTCCATCTCTCCCACAACGTTCTTATATCCCCAGAAGAGATTTACTGCACGTGATACTTCGCCTTTGGAGTTTACCGGTCCCGGAACACCGATCCCGACGCCTTCCACTTCCTCTTTGGAGATACCCTTTTCTTCCATCTTGGCATTTACTGCTGCTGCCACATCAGGAAGGATCTGATCTCCATTGTTTTCTTTACGGGTTGGAATCTCCCATTTCTCAACAAGAGTACCATCCGTGCGGAAAAGTCCGCATTTTACAGTTGTTCCACCTACATCGATTCCAAAACAATATGTTCCCATTTCTTACCCTCTCTTATTCTTCGTCATCCGGATTTTCTCTTTTTTTCGCAAGATTTGCCTGTACACGCTTGTACAGAGCCTCTGCCGCATTGTATCCCATCTTCTTCTGTCTGTGGTTGACAGCCGCTGCCTCAACGATGATCGCCAGGTTACGGCCCGGACGGATCGGAAGAGAATGGCATACTACCTTATTTCCAAGGTACTCTGTATACTCCTCATGCAGTCCAAGACGATCGTATTCCTTGTCTCTGTCCCACTCCTCAAGCTTGATCACGAGATCGATAGACTGGGTATCCTTAACGCTCTCAACACCGAACAATGTTTTTACATCGATGATACCGATACCACGAAGTTCGATAAAGTGACGTGTGATATCCGGCGCAGATCCAACCAGTGTTACGTCACTGACCTTACGGATCTCAACAACATCATCACTGACAAGACGATGACCTCTCTTGATCAGCTCCAGGGCTGCCTCGCTCTTACCGATACCACTCTCACCTGTGATCAGGATTCCCTCGCCGTAAACATCAACCAACACACCATGAATAGAAATACATGGTGCAAGCTGCACGCCCAGCCAGCGGATGATCTCTGCCATGAAGCTGGATGTTGTTCTTTCTGTCACGAATGTCGGAACATTATATTTAACAGCCAGATCGATCATGTCCTGAGACGGACGGGTCATGGTACTGAAAATAACACATGGGATCTTGCTGGAAATGAAACGTTCATATTTAAAACGTCTCTCCTCCTCATTAAGCTGCATCAGATACGTATACTCTACATATCCGATGATCTGAACTCGTTCATTGGCAAAATGCTCCAGATATCCGGTAAGCTGAAGCGCAGGTCTGTTGATCTCCGCAGTCTTGATCACGATGCCTGACAGGTCGATCTCCGGAGTCAGATTATTAAGCTCCAGTTCCTGTACCATCTTTGTCAACTGTACACCCTTCATACTTTTGTCTCCTTTTCGCTGAAAGTTTGCATTCTCACTGCCGTTTTACCGGGGCGTGAGACACCTTACCTTCAATTATACACAATCACTGCTGAAACTGCAATGCAGCATCAGGATTTATGAAAAAATTCATAGACCTGACGGGCGCTTCTGGCATTCATGCTCTCTGTCTGTGCCAGTTCTTCCTCCGATGCATCCCGGATATTTTCCACAGATTTAAATTTACGCAGAAGGGCTTTCCTCCTGGTATCACCGATCCCCGGGATATCATCCAGGATAGAATGGACCTGTTCCCTGCTCCTGAGGGAACGATGGTATTCAATGGCAAACCGGTGGGCTTCATCCTGGATCCTGGTGATCAGGCGAAAGCCTTCGCCGGATGTGTCAATAGGAATCTCCACATTGTTGAAATACAGGCCTCTCGTCCGATGATGATCGTCCTTGACCATACCGCAGACCGGGATGCTTATCCCAAGCTCATTCAGCACCTTCAGAGCGATATTTACCTGCCCTCTTCCACCATCCATCAGGATCAGATCCGGAAGCCTTGCAAAGCTGTCAAATTCTCCGTTGCTCTCATGAGTGAACCTTCGGGTCAGAACCTCTTCCATGCTGGCATAATCGTTGGGTCCCTGTACCCATTTGATCTTGAACTTACGGTAATCACTGCGTTTGGGACGGCCTTTTTCATAAACCACCATGGATCCCACAGACTCAAAGCCACTGATATTGGAAATATCGTAAGCTTCCATGCGCACCACGTTTTTCAGTCCCAGCCATTCTTCCACCTCATGAACAGCTCCAATAGTTCGTCCTTCCTCCCGCCTGATCCGTTCTCTGTCCTTGGCAAGTACCATACGGGCATTTTCCAGGGCAAGTTCTACCAGTTTTTCCTTGGTTCCCTTCTTCGGGACCCGGATGTGTACCTTCTGCTTTCTCCTTCCTGACAGCCACTCCTCGATGATATCTGCATCTTCGATCTCACTCTGGAGCATGATCTCAGATGGAATAAATGGCGTTCCCGCATAAAACTGTTTCAGAAAGCTTGAAAGGACCTGCGCCTTTGTATCACCTTTTGCCACACGGAGATAAAAATGATCTCTGCCGATCAGCCTGCCATCCCGGATAAAAAACACCTGGACAACCGCATCCTGATCCCTGAGGTCTTCACTGTCATCCATGGCTACTGCAATGATGTCTCTGTCTTCCTGCCCGTAGCCGGTGATCTTCTGCCGTTCCCCGATCTTCCGGATACTGCTGATCAGGTCCCGGTATTCCATAGCATCTTCGTAGCGCATTTCCTCCGAAGCTTTCTGCATTTTTTCCATCAGCTCACTAATGGCGTCCTGAAAATCTCCATTCAGAAATTTGATCACCTTATTGATATTCTTCCGGTATTCTTCCTGGCTGACATATCCCTGGCAGGGTGCCTTGCACTGCTTCATATGATAGTACAGACAGGGCCGGTCCTTTCCGGTATCTCTCGGAAGACTGCGGTTGCAGGAGCGTACCTGATACAGCTTCCGCACTAGTTCGATCACGTCCTTTACTGCTCTGCCGCTTGTATAGGGGCCAAAATATCTTGCCTTGTCCTTTTTCATTCTCCTGGCAAAAAGCACTCTCGGGTATGGCTCATGAACTGTCACCTTAATAAACGGATAGCTCTTGTCATCTTTGAGCATGGTATTATATTTCGGACGATGTTCCTTGATAAGATTACACTCCAGCACAAGGGCTTCCAGCTCCGAATCCGTAATAATGTACTCAAATCTGGTAATATGTGTAACCATCCGTTCAATCTTGGCACCTTTATTACGACTGCTCTGGAAATACTGGCGCACACGATTCTTCAGACTGATGGCTTTTCCCACATAGATGATCTCGTCTTTCTCGCCATGCATGATATAAACTCCCGGTTTTGCCGGAAGCTTCTTTAATTCTTCCTCGATTATGAACATACTTTATTCTCCTGTTTTACTATTACAGTAATAAGAAAACCGGGATTTCTCCCGGTTTTCTTATGATCTGTTTTATGCCTGTGATCCCGGCTTTTCTTCTGTTTCTGCATGATCACTATCTGTTGTCTGAGCAGATTCTTCTGTTTTCTCCGGTGCCTGCATATCCTCTGTCAGTTCCTGTCCGGATATCTCCGGTCTGAACTGAACCGATTCTGTACTTTTTGCAGCCTCGTTATTTTCCGCGATCATTTCAATATCCTGTTTATTGGACACTTCTTTTTCATCCTCGGAAAGTACCAGATCATCCAGATTCTCCGGGATATCCAGGCCCTGCTGAACTGCACGGAGGATCTTCATGAATTCTTTACCTGTAATGGTTTCCTTGCGGATCAGATATTCCGCGATCTTATCCATCTCTGTTCTGTGACTTCCAAGGATCCTCTTGGCTTCCTCATAGGAATGGTGGAGAAGCTTCATCACCTCATGATCGATCTCTGTTGCGGTATCATCACCACAGTTTAAAACTGCTCTTCCGCTGAGATACTGGTTCTCCTGTGTGGCAAGTCCCATCAGTCCGAACTTCTCAGACATACCATACTGTGTGATCATGGCTCTGGCCACCTTGGTAGCCTGCTCAATATCATTGGCAGCACCTGTAGTAACTGTGTCAAAAACGATCTCCTCTGCAGCACGTCCGCCAAGATAGCCTACCAGCATAGCTTCCAGTTCTTTCTTGGTGTTGAGATATTTTTCTTCCTCAGGTACCTGCATAACGTAACCCAGTGCTCCCATGGTACGGGGTACGATGGTGATCTTCTGTACAGGCTCCGCATCCTTCTGGAGTGCATTTACCAGTGCGTGTCCGACTTCATGGTAGGATACGATCCGGCGTTCCTGTTTGCTTAAGATACGGTCCTTCTTCTCTTTTCCCACCAGAACTACTTCTACGGATTCTTCCAGGTCCTTCTGTGATACAGCTTTACGTCCCTTCTTGACTGCAAGGATCGCAGCCTCATTGATCATATTGGCAAGATCAGAGCCTACCGCACCGGAAGTTGCAAGTGCAATAGCTTCAAAATCAACGGTGTCATCCAGAAGTACGTTCTTGGCATGTACCTTCAGGATATCCACCCTTCCTTTAAGATCCGGTCTGTCAACGATCACACGTCTGTCAAAACGTCCCGGACGGAGAAGAGCCGGATCAAGAACCTCCGGTCTGTTTGTCGCAGCAAGGATCAGAAGTCCCTTGGATGTATCAAAGCCATCCATCTCCGCAAGCAGCTGGTTCAATGTCTGCTCACGCTCATCATTTCCGCCGCCATAGCGGGAATCACGGCTTTTACCAATGGCATCGATCTCATCGATAAATACGATACACGGAGCATTCTTCTTGGCTTCCTCGAAAAGGTCACGGACACGTGAGGCACCCACGCCCACAAACATCTCCACAAATTCCGAGCCGGAAAGAGAGAAGAACGGTACCTGCGCTTCACCTGCAACTGCCTTGGCAAGTAATGTCTTACCGGTTCCCGGAGGGCCTACAAGAAGTGCACCCTTAGGCAGCTTGGCTCCGATGGCTGTGTATTTTCCGGGGTTGTGAAGAAAATCCACAACTTCCTGGAGAGATTCCTTGGCTTCATCCTGACCTGCCACATCCTTAAAGGAAACGCCCGTTTCCTGCTGCACATATGCCTTGGCTTTGCTCTTGCCTACGCCCATGCCCATGATCCCGCCGCCTTTGTTCATGCGGCGCATGGAGAACATCAGAAGTCCGAACAGAAGCAGTGTCGGCAGAACCACGCTCAGGATCATTGCAACAAACTCACCAAAAACATCCGGCGGATCGGTCTCAAACTTGATTCCCTTTCCTTCCAGTCTCTTGGTAAGTGCTGTACTGTCTTCGGTCTTCGTGGTGTAATAGCTCATATCCTCGTACTTGGAATTCTTTTTCTTGGGTACGATCGTCAATGTACTGGACTGGATCGTTACTTCCTTAACCTGGTCCTTATCCACCATATCGATAAATTTATCATAGGAGATCTCACTGCTGTTATCCTTCAGCATATTGGTGAACAACGCGAAGCACACCAGTGTGACCAGGAGGCATATCAGAAAAGCCAGAATCGACTGATGATTCTTACCTGATCCCTGCCTGGGATCTTTGTTGTCAGGTCGCTTCCCGTCCTGATCATTATTCAGTTGATTATTCATTTTTTTCCTCCTCTTGTCATTTCTTTATTATAAAGAGAAAAACCATATAAATCAACTGCGAGATTACAAAAATACCATCGAAAAAACACCGCATTGGATATTGCCAGTGAACGTAAAGTTGTAGTATACTGTTCCCAGTGAATTGGAAAATTAAAGAGGAGAGGAAATCAGACAAATGAAAATAGGTTTTGATAATGACAAATATCTGAAAATGCAGTCAGAACACATCCGTGAAAGAATCGGTCAGTTCGGCAACAAGCTTTATCTTGAATTCGGCGGCAAACTGTTTGACGACTACCATGCATCCCGTGTTCTTCCGGGTTTTGAACCGGACAGCAAGCTCCGCATGCTGATGCAGCTTTCTGATCAGGCGGAGATCGTTATTGTTATCAGTGCCAATGACATTGACAAGAATAAAATACGTGGCGATCTTGGGATCACCTATGACGAAGATGTACTCCGTCTTATGGATGAGTTTTCAAGCCGTGGCCTGTATGTGGGAAGCGTATGCATCACACAGTACTCCGGCCAGGAAAGTGCCGATCTCTTCAAAAAACGTCTGGAGAAACTGGGAATCCGTGTCTACAAGCTTTACCTGATCCCCGGCTATCCAAGCAACACTTCCTTTATTGTAAGTGACGAGGGTTATGGAAAGAATGATTATATTGAAACTACCAGACCTCTGGTCGTGATCACAGCACCGGGACCAGGAAGTGGAAAGATGGCAACCTGCCTTTCCCAGCTTTACCACGAATACAAACGAGGAGTAAAAGCCGGCTATGCAAAATTTGAGACCTTCCCGATCTGGAATCTTCCTCTGAAACATCCGGTAAACCTTGCCTACGAAGCTGCCACTGCGGATCTGAACGATGTCAACATGATCGACCCGTTCCATCTGGAGGCTTACGGCAAAACTACTGTCAACTACAACCGTGACGTAGAAGTTTTCCCTGTTGTACAGGCCATGTTTGAGAAGATCATGGGCAGCTGCCCTTATAAATCTCCGACAGATATGGGTGTCAACATGGCAGGTAACTGCATCGTTGACGATGAAGTATGCCAGGAGGCTTCCCGCCAGGAGATCATCCGCCGTTATTATAAGAGTATGAACGCTCTGGTTTCCGGCTCCGGCACAGAGAATGAGGTACGTAAGATCGAGCTTCTTCTCCAGCAAGCTCATGCAGAGATCACTGACCGTAAGGTTGTTCCGGCTGCCCTCGAAAAAGAAAAAGCAACCAATGGCCCTGCCGCCGCTATGGAACTTCCTGACGGAAAGATCGTATGCGGAAAAACCTCCGATCTTCTCGGCGCATCCGCTGCGCTTCTTCTCAATGCCCTGAAAGAGCTGGCAGGAATCGATCACGAGCTTCATGTGATCTCTCCGGATGCCATCCATCCGATCCAGCAGCTGAAGACCAAATATCTTGGAAGCAAAAATCCACGTCTTCACATTGATGAGATCCTGATCGCCCTTTCCATGAGTGCCGCAACCAGCGATGCCGCACGCCTTGCCCTGGAACAGATCCCGAATCTCCGTGGATGCCAGGCTCATACTTCCGTAATGCTTTCCGATGTGGATGTGATCAGCTTCCGTAAGCTTGGTATTGAGCTTACCTGCGAGGCCAAGAAGGAACAGAAGAAAAACTATCAGAAAGACTGATTCTTTGATAACATACCTGCTGTATAAATAAAAAGCTATATAAGAAGCTCCGACCAGGACGATACATATATATCATCCCGGCCGGAGCTTTTTTATCTTATCTTTATCTTATTTCTGCGTTACTGTATCCGAATGCTGCTTCCCACACCTTCTCCGCCACATTGCTTGGTAACGATAATCTTATTATCAATTCGTTCCTTCAGTTCGGAGACATGGGAAATAATTCCTACCAGGCGTCTGCCATCTGCAAGACTGTTCAGTGCTTTTAATGCCTGCTCCAGAGACTCCTCGTCCAGAGAACCGAATCCTTCATCCACAAACATGGAATCCAGCCGGATTCCCCCGGCTGAAGCCTGGATCTCATCGGAAAGTCCCAACGCCAGGGATAAAGATGCCTGGAAGGATTCCCCACCGGACAATGTCTTTACACTTCGTTCTGTTCCGTTATAGTGATCAATGACATTCAGATCAAGACCTGCTTTTTCTTTCTGATTTTTGCTTTGTTCCTGGCGTTTCAGCTCGTACTGACCGCTGCTCATGGTCATAAGACGGAGATTGGCTCTTCGCAGGATCCGGTCAAAATATGCCATCTGGATATAAGTTTCCAGCTCGATCTTTGCCTTTCCGTTCAGTTTTCCGTTTGCGGTATCCGAAAGATTTTTCATCCAGACATATTCTTTTTCCGCCGCAGTCATTTCCGTCTGACGTACCTGCACTTTCTGATATATTTCCTCATTTCCCTTCTGAACAGAAAAAAGTGCTTTTCGTTTTTCCGAAAGCTGTGTTTTCTCTTCCCTAAAACGGCTGTACTGCTCTCTGAGCGCATCCTCATCTACTTCTCCGATTTCTTTTTTCTGCTCCTCAAAGTTTTTTACAACCGCTGTTATTCTTTCTTTTTCCGCCCGGATCTCCTGCAATTTCTGTTGAGCTCTTCTGCTGCTTTCTTTCAGCTCTTCATACTGCTTCCTCTGTGTTTTTATTTCCTGTTCCCGAGATTCTTTTCCACCTTCTCCGAGCTCTTCGTTCAGCTCATCCACTTTCTGTGCTTTGTTCTTCCTCTCTGTTTCCAGACGTACGATGTCCTGTGCAGCTTCATTGATAACTCTTCCCAGTTCTTTCAGAGTCTTTTCTCTTTCTATGATCAGCTTCTCCAGATCCTGTTTCTGTTTTGCTTCTTTTTCCTTTCCCTGAACTTTTTCTGACAGGCAGCTGAGCATATCCTGTATCTGTCTTTCAAATCCTGCAGCTGTGTTGTCCGTCACTTCTCCATTTCCTGCCACCAGACTTTTCTGAATCAGTTTTCGGATTTCTTCTGCTGTTATCTGCTGCTGCTTTTTGTTTTCCACGTCTCTTGTCTGAAGACCGGCCTGTTTTCTGTCACATTGATTTTTCTCTTCCTGTAACTGAACGATCTCTGTTTCCAGCTTCTCGATCCACGTTTCTGTTTCGTTCTTCTTTTTTTTACGTTCTATTGCTATGCGAATCTCTTCCTCGCTGTCTGCCAGCTGCTTTTCACATTGGTCCTGTTTTTCTTTCAGCAAAGGGATCAGCTTTTTCCATTCCGTCTCATGTAAAAGCTCTTGTGCCTCCCTCTGGATCTGATGCCATAATGTTTTCTGGCGTTCCTTTCGTTTTCCTGCTTCCACGCTCTGTGTATTCGCGTCATTCTCCAGCCTGTCCAGTTTTTGTTTCTCTCTGTCTAGGATTTCCTGATCCACAACCTGTCCTTTGGGAAGTATTCCCGGACGCGGATGCTCGAAAGAACCACATACCGGGCACGGGCATCCATCTTTCAGCTCTTGCGCCAGGATTCCTGCCTGCGCGTCCAGAAAACTCTGAAACAGTTTCTGGTAAACTTCTCTCTGCTTTTGTACTTTTTCAATGGAAATCTTATATTTTTCCTGCTGCTCTTTCGTGGCATTATAAGCCCCTTGAAACTCCTTAACCAGAGCAATCAGTCCTTCTAATTCTTTCTTTTTCCGAATCCCTTCTGTCTTTTTCGTCTCTGCCTTCTGAAGTTCCAGCTCCGCGCTGTCCAACAGCGCCTTGTCTTTCTTTTGCTGCTCCAGCTCTTCCTTCTGCTGCGTTTCTTTCCGGATGATTTCTTCCTGCCATCCATCTATCTGTTTCTGTTCTTTTTTGATCTCTTCTTCCGTCATCAGACAGCTGTCATAGCTTCGTTTTTCACTGTCCAGTTTATCGTACTCAAACTTGTATTTTTGTAGTTCTTCTCCTGCATCTGCCAGTATTGAAAGGCGTTTTTTTTCTTCCTCATCTTTTTTCTGCAAAAGCTGCTCTTCGGAAATATCCTTCTCTTTTTTTTCACTGACTGTTTCGAGCTTTCCTTCGATTGTTTCCAGCTCTTTTTTCAGCTTTTCCAGCTCCTGATATTTTTTCAGCTTTTCTTCTTTTTCACGGATCCTGATTCCAAGCTCTTCACATCTGTGATCTGCATCTTTATATTTTTCCGCTTCTTCTACTGCAAGCTGCAGAAGTGGTGTTAATTCTTCCAGATCTTTTTCCGCTTTTTTCTTTTTCAGCTCCAGATTTCGTTTCTGAGCCACGAGATTTTGTGCCTCTTCTGCTTTTCGTATATCCTGATTAAGCGAGTCTTCTTTTTCCCGGAGCTCTTTTTCCTGTGCTTCACCATATTCCAGAAACTGCTTCAGAAGTTCCAGACTCCGCTCCAGTTTTCCCTCGAATTTTATCTTTTTCAGTTCGTCAAATTCCTCTGCCTCCTGCCATGAAGCAGTCTCCGTTTTCACTCCATCCAAATACTGGGCAATACTACGGCGCATTTCATCATATTCCTTATATCTGGCTATTGACGCATCCTTAAGTTTCATCTGAACCTGCTGATAAAGCCCTGTATGAAAGAGCTGTCGGAAGATCTCTCCTCTCTGTGTAGTTCCTGCCAGAAGTAATTTCTGGAAATCCCCCTGCGCGATCATTGCGATCTGTGTGAACTGATCATAACTCAGTCCCAGAAGCTGTTCCACTGCCGCAGTAACATCTTTCGCCTTTGTCACCGGCTGACGTTCATCCGGATAGATCAGCTGTGCCTCAGCTTTCCTAAGAGTCTGTCCGGTGCCTCTTTTTTTCGGAGCCATATATTCCGGACTCCGGCGCACGTGATAGGTTTTTCCCTGATAGGAAAAAACAAGCTCTACAAAAGTCTCTGTGGAAGGCTCTGCATATTTGCTCCGAAACATGGCCGGATCTCTTACCTCTCCACTGGCTCTTCCATATAACGCAAAGGTGATCGCATCAAAGATCGTGGTTTTTCCCGCTCCGGTGTCACCGGTGATCAGGTAGAGACCGCCCTTTCCAAGCTTTGAAAAATCAATCTCTGTTTTGTCCGCATAGGGCCCGAAGGCACTGATGGTCAGTTTTTCCGGTCTCATTGTTTCACCTGCCACTCAAAATGTGTGTAAATATACTCGCATCGAGATAACGTAGACTCTCACGAGTTCTACTTACTGCTTCACCGTGTATGTTTTTGATTGACCGAGATCATATCTACTCACAAGTTCTTGTACACTCCGCAGTCGTAAATTCCCGAAAATAGCCTTCGGTACATACTCACGTTTGCGTTTTAGTTATGCAACTTCGTAAGTTATTGCATCTCTCAAATTAAGTGCAGCATTGAGATCTCTGTCTTCGACATAACCGCAACTGCATTTGAATATTCTATCTGAAAGCTTTAAATCTTTTTTGACAGCGCCACAGCAGTGACAGGTTTTAGATGATGGATACCATCTATCTACTACTCGAAGTTCGATCCCATTTTCATTGCATTTAATCTGAAGCTTTGTTCTAAATTCATAAAATTTTTGTGATGCAACTGCTTTTGAAAGATGTCGATTCTTCATCATACCCTTTACATTTAAGTCCTCGATCGTTATATAAGATGGCTTGGTCTTCACTATCTCAGCGATTGTCTTGTTAATGTAATCAGTACGGATATTATCTATCTTATAATGAAGTTTCTGTACCTTGCGTTTTTGTTTTTGTATATTCGCCCTTTGAGTGACTTCTCCTTTCTTTAGATTTTCATACTTACGGGAGAGACATCTCTGTTCCCGGATAAGTTGTTTCTCAAGCTTTTTCAATCTTGCTGACTTGTTGATGTTCTTATAAGTCTTACCATTAGAAACAATGGCAAAATCCTTTAATCCCAGGTCTATGCCAATTCCTGCATTGAAATCATCAGCAATCTTGTTATCAGAAATTTCTACAAGAACTGAAACATAGTATCTGTCAGCTTTCATTGAGACCGTGCCGCTTTTAACCACATATCCGTCTTTAGTTGTTGGAATATATCCTTTTTCTTTGATACGGACCCAACCAAGTGACGGAATATTGATTCTATGCCTTTCGCAACAGCAATCCTTTGGATTATTCTTTACAAAATACATCTTTACATCAGATCTGCCTTTCTTTTTGAACTTAGGAAAAGCACTCTCGTGATTGAAAAATCTTGTAAAAGCAGTTTGTCCATTATTTACTGACTGTGTTACTGCTTTTGAATAAGCTTCCTTGATCCACGAATACTCCGGATGCTCAGAAAGATATTCATTGTTAAGCCAGACTCTAAACCTGTTACTGCTCATAAACTTTTCACCGTTGTCGTAAAGTTCTTTATTATGAGCAAGATAGAAATTATAAATGAATCTACAAGTTCCTATCGTCTTATGAATCTTGACTTTCTGTTCCTCTGACGGATTTATTTCCGTCTTGAAGCTCTTTAGCAATTTCCACATCCCTTTCTATTTGTTTTTTATACTTACGAAGTCCGTACAACCTACAAGAGAACACACGGAGTATTGAAACAATATCCTGCACGAGTTCTTCTTGTGGTGATAGTTCTTCGTTGTTCACTACCACGATAGTCGTATTGAACTTCGTACAGAATTTTTCAAACCAGTCGTAACCAAATCTGATAAATTTATCTTTGTGAGTTACGATTATGGTTTTGATTTTTTGTTCCATCACTTCATCTAATAATTCGTTCCACTTTTTACGATTGTAATTAAGACCACTTCCATAATCTTCAATACACTGGTCTACAATAATACCTTTGGCATTACAAAACTGTTGTAAAAATGCAACCTGGTTTTGTAAATCATCTTTTTGATTTCTTGTAGATACCCTGGCATAAATAACTACCTGACGTTGGTCATCTTCAGTATTTATTCCTTTGAATTGCAGATATTGGTCATAAGTGTAATAACGTCTATCAGTTGGAGTTCGGTTTGCCTTTAGAGTTCCTTCTCTATCCCAACGCTGTAATGTTTTTACAGATACACCTAACAGTTCAGCAAAATCTTTTGGCTTGTAATTTGTGATATTTGATGTGTTCATAATAATTTACTCATTTGAATACATTCAAACACATTTAATCATATTAGTCAATAAATTCGATTACTCAAGATATTCTCCTGGATCTTACGTATCAGGTCTTCGGAATATTTCCTCTGTTCTTCATTCATGGGCTGGTTATTCTGCAGTTCAAAAAATTCCTCAAAATATTCCAGCTCGGATTTCCTTTTCACCGTTTCTGTACCTGCGATCTCCTGGTTTTCTCTTGTGCGTCGGTTATCATATTCCAGTCTCATCAGATTCGGATAAATAGTACGGAGCTTCTGCATTCCATCTACGATATCTTCTTCATCTGTCAGCGTGATCTGCACATAATCCTCTGTATTTGTGTCCTGATAACCGGACAGTGATGTGATATCCATGTATGTGCCTTTCAGTTTTCGCATATCCCGAAGAGGCTTCAGCGGAATCTCCCTGATCTTGAGATTTCCTTTTTCCAGAAGCTCCACAACTGTCACGGATTTCTGCTGTCCTGCCTCGGAAAAAGAATATTTCAAAGGCGTTCCGCAGTAACGGATGTGCTCGCTTCCCACATTCTGAGGACTGTGGATATGTCCAAGTGCCACATAGTCAAAATCCCGGAACACATCTGCCTCCACCTGGTCGATACCTCCAACGGAAATCTCTTCAGAATCGCAGCGCATGGCACCTACCACAAACTGATGGGCGATCAATACATTGCGATGACGTTTATCAATCTCCATATGTGCAACTGCCGCCTGCACTGCCTCCTGGTAGGTACGGATCTCATCCACATCTTCTTCTCCTTCCAGTCCGTGCCTCACAGTTGCCGGACGCACAAATGGAAGCAGATGGATCCACACTTCTCCATAGCTGTCCGTTAAACAGTACTTTTCTGTTTTTCCATCGTATACCGGAGACATGCAGATCCCGCTGCTGCTCATGATCTGTGAACCGAAAGCGATCCTTTCCGCACTGTCATGATTTCCGCTGATGGCATACACCGGAATCTTCCTTTCTGCCAGCTGCGTAAGAAACCGGTCAAAAAGCTGCACTGCCTCTGCAGACGGAACCGGTCTGTCATAAAGATCACCGGCGAGAAGGATCCCATCCGGTGCTTCTTCATCAATAATTTCCACAATCACATTCAAAATATATTTCTGATCTTCCACCATAGAAAACTCATTGACTCTCTTTCCCAGATGCAGATCTGATAAATGGATCAGTTTCATAAATGTCTCTCCTCCTGTGCTCTTATTTGATCCTGCTATTTCTGTGTCTGTATCTACTATGCCATATTCCGGGGCAGCGCACAAGAAAAACAGGGCTCCCTAATATCATTTTCAGGTGCCCTGCTTCTGACTCTTTCACATTTTTTCTGAAATCTCTTATTTTTTGTTCAGCTCACGCAAAACCTGCTCCACGATCTGGGAAATCTGTGTTTCGCTGATCGTATTTTTTGCCTGATGTACAGATCCAAAAAGTTCCATTTTTTTGATAACTTCCGCTTTTACCGCAGCTACTGTTGCAGGGATCAGATCGATGATTCCCTTGTTCATGGAGCTGAACTGGCTCAGTGCTGCTTCTACAGCCGCAATGTTGATATCCGTAAAGATATTTACCTTGCTGATGCCGCACTCGATGGCTTTTTTGAAATCGCTGTCTGTAAGGCCGGAACCGCCGTGAAGTACCAGTGGAGTATCAATGGTATTGGCAATCTGACGGATCCTGTTAAAGTCCAGTTTCGGTGGAAGCTTATATGCACCGTGAGCGGTTCCTACTGCAATGGCAAGGGCATCCACATTAGTTTTCTGCACGAAATCTTTTGCCTGCATGGGATCTGTATAATAGGCGGAAGGATTTTTCAGATTGAAATTTCCCTCTGCGGAACCTTCGTTGTCTCCCACATGGCCCAGCTCACCTTCAACGGTTGCACCGTAGGCATGGGCGATCTCTGTCATTTCCTTTACTTTCTGCACATTGGTCTCATATCCATCCGTAGAACAGTCATACATGATGGATGAGAATCCCAGATCCAGCGCCTTGATGCAGGTTTCTTTTTTCAGGCCGTGATCAAAATGTACCACTACCGGAACTTTGGCCTTTTTTGCCATGGGGATCAGATAATAGGCCACTTCCTCCAGTGGTGTATAGGGAAGTAGAACCTCTGCTGTTCCCATGATCACCGGAGAGCCTGTCTGCTCCGCTGCCTCAATGATTCCTCTTGCCAGTTCCAGATTTACCGCATTGAAAAGTCCTACCGCATATTTGTTCTTTCTCGCTGCCGGTAAAACCTCATTCATATTAACAAGCATCTTTATCCCTCCTGCTTACTGCTGTTTCTGCCATCCTTCGGCAATTTTTTTCTCAAGTTCTTCAAAGCTTCGAAGTCCGCTTAATGCATCGTATTCTTCCACACAGGAAGCGCCGGTTCCTGCTGCCAGGTGCATGCATTGCAAAAGAGGCCGGTCCGAAAGCACCGCACACAGAAATGCGCCGATGGATGTGTCTCCCGCTCCTGTTGCAGAACGCACACGCGCCGGAACGTAACTTTTTTCCAGGCCTTCCTGATTTTCAAATCCTTCCAGCTTCCGGCCGGATTTTTCCCGCAGCCGAGCCATGGCATCTGCATTTCCGGTTTTATAATACATGCCTTTTACACCACATTTGATCACTGCAATCCCGACACCCATATCGATCAATTTTTCTGCAAGCGGTTTTACATCGTTTTCTATGGAAAGAACGTCTATGATATCTCCGCCGCCGGCTTTTTTCTGAAGTTCCGTGTACCGTTTCCGGTCAAGCATGTACAGAAGCTCCTCAATGCTTGGGAAAAACAGATCTACAAATGGCAGTGTGTTCCTGAGGATTTTTTCCCAGTCTGCCTTTCCGGCTTCTGTTTTCTCATCTACGGCAGCCATATCCAGAGATGTGACAACGCCCTCCCCTGCCACCATCCGGAACATTTCGGTCAGCTCTTTTCCTTCTTCCCTGTACATGGATTCCATCAGCGGCGGATATCCGAAATGGAATAGTACCGCCTCCTTAAGAAGATCTTTCCGGATATCAGAACAGTGAAAGTCATGGTTTGCTCCCGGATGATGGAGAAAAATACGGTCGATACCCGGAACCGCCAGTACAACAGAATAAGAAGTTGTGCTGGTATCTGATACGATCATTCCGGAATCCAGTCCGTATTCTTTCAGGATTCCGAGGACCATATTTCCAAATTCATCGTTTCCGATCTTTCCCATAAGACTTACATCCGCACCAAGTTTATGCATACACATGCCGGTGTTTGCCACGGATCCTCCTGTATGGACATCCGCACTTCCCACATTCAAAAGTTTTCCCGGTGAAAGGATATCGCCCAGTTTTTCCACTTTTTCGTCCGGAAATACCGGGGTGATATCAATGCATATATGTCCGGCAGCGATTACTTTCTTTTTCATTACGATCACCTCTTTTTCTGATTCTTTTCTGCGGCTTTCTTCAAAAATTCCAGCGCCTTTCCGGAAAGGACAAAGGTCTGGTCATTTTCCAGATCTTCAGAATCCTCTCTGATCTTTGGCGCACAATGGGTGCTGCGGTATTCTGAAGGAAGATAGCCCAGCTGTTCTTTATAGATTTTATTCAGATAACGGTAATCAGAAAAACCGCACAGGATGCTGATCTCGCTGATACTTACCGTTGTATTTTCGATCATTTTTCTTGCCTTCTCAAATCTGAGGAAATTCACATACTGCTGGAATGTCATTCCCATGGTATCCTTGAAAAAATGAGATAAATATGCCACCGAAAGCTTTTCTTGCTCCGCGATCTCAGTCAGAAGAAGTTTATCTGTATAGTTCCGGTCTACATATTCCAGGATCCGCTCCATTCTTTTTCCCTGCTGGTAAACATTCATCTTCTGCCTTTCTGTAAGGATATGCCAGGGATAGATCCGAAAGATCTGCCCGAATATCTCATAGATATATGCCATACAGAAAAATTCGTAATTAGGTTGTTTCTCATAATAAGCGATCCCCAGCCTGTAAAAAAGCTCTCTGAGATGATCCAGCGTTTCTCCCTGATACTCCGGTTCTGACAGACAAAGGGTATCAAACTCCGTATAACGGATCCCCTGGCAGATCTTTTCGAAGGCTCCCGGCATAACCTGTATGGAAAGAAGCAGCGCATTCTCGGTCATGCTGTGAAAGGCATGAACCTGTCTGGGATTGAGAAGGATCACATCTTCTTTTTTCAGAACTGCAGTTTTTCCGGTGGTATAGACTGTAACCTCTCCTTCCAGCACCATGCAGATTTCAAATTCTCTGTGCAGATGCAGCCGGCGGTGGATCAGTTTTACCAGAAACAGGTTCAGATATTCCAGATGGGGATGTTCTACAATCTCATATTCATGTCTCATGCCGTGTTTTCCTTTTTTTTTGGATTTTCCCAGAAAGATCAGGGATATCGCACAGGCCCCCTGCGTATATCCCTGATCGCTGTTTCTTATTTGATACCCATCAGAAGGTTCATTACATACATTTCCAAACCTTCAAAGTCTCTTTCTTTTACACATTTCTCCTGGAATGCATAGTCAAATCTGTCTACTTTGTCTTCCAGTGCCTTAAAGATCTTAAGGCTGTTTTCCAGATGCTTGTAGCTGTCTGCATCTTTTGTGGTCCTCATAGCTTTTACATCAAGACCTACATATTCGCCATGATCACCATATCCGTTTTCTTTGAGAACTTTGACCTGATTGAATGCGGATCTTAAGTTTTCTACTCCAAAGGATTTATCCTGATCATATTTGATGCCGTTCTGATCATTGAGATGTACGGTCATCAGTTTGCCCATTGCCATTGCAAATCCGATCTCATGTGCCGGATCAAGTCCTGCCAGTACTGCATGTGCACTTTCCAGGTTGCCGCCTACACGGGATGGATCAATAGTTGCTGCGGAGATTGCCATAACATGTCCCATGGTTCCACAGATACTTCTGTCGATTGGTTCATTTGGTTTTGGCTCGATACAGATGCGGATGTTCGGATCGTATTCCAGCATTTTGTTAATGGCTTCGATCAGCATCTTGGTTGCCCATACCGGAGATTTGGATTCTGCACAGAGGGTTCCTTCTCTTGCCAGCCAGAGAACGATCAGATCTGTCCCAAGCTCTTTTGCGATATCGATAGAACGGTAAGATCTCCACATTGCGTACTCTCTGTCCTCTGCGGAAGTGCTCATATAACCACCGTCAATGGTATGGCCGTCCATCCAGAGTCTCGGTGCAACAAATTCTGCTTTCAGTCCCAGCTTATCCAGTGTTTTTTTGAGATCTCTTGCTTTTTCTTTGATCTCTTCCACAGAATAATCGTTGATGTTGGGAACTGCATCATCATCATGAAACTGGATTGCGGAAAATCCCATTTCTGCGAATTTTTTATACTTCTCTTCTGCCGGGATATCCTCTCTTGTAGCCGGTCCGTAAGAATCCGCTCCTGTATGTACGTTCCATGGTCCTACTGAAAATTTGAACTTTGACATATCATACCTTCTTTCTTTTTTATTATTTTTGTCGTTCACTTGATGATATCATTATATAATTTACAGAAATTTCCACAATGTTTATCTTGTCTTTCTGATATGATTAATTTGCTGTATAACACAAAATAACCATATTGCTCATCTGGCTGAAGTTTCTCTTTTAAATTCTGTCGGCGTGACTCCAGTCTTCTCTTTAAATACCCGGAAAAAGTACTTGTCATTGGTGTATCCCACCATTGCGGCAACTTCCTGCACGCTTCTTTCCTTGTCTGTGAGCAAACGTTTTGCTACCTCGATCCTGCAGGTTTTCAGATATGCTGTGATGGTCACTCCCATCTGTTTACTGAAGATCTGGCTTAAATACTCCGGAGAAATGTTCAGCCTTCCGGCGATGCTTTCCAGTGTCAGTACGCTTCCGTATTCTTCCTGAATCATCCGTGCTGCACGCCGCACCAGAGGGTGTACATCCTCCGGCAGCGGATACAGCTCGTTGATATCTGATATCTGGTTTCCGCCTGGTTTTACTTTTTCCATCAGACGGAACATGATCGTTTCTATTTCTTCGTAGGTTATGGGCTTCAGAAGATAATCCGTTACCTGATAGCGCAGCGCCTGCCGGGCATATTCAAAGTCCGAGTAGGAACTGATAATGATAAAATGACTTTTTTTCCATTGTTTTTCATAGAGATTCCTTATCATTTCCAGTCCGTCCATCACCGGCATTTTAATGTCTGTGATAACCACATCCGGAATCCGCTTTTCAATCAGTTCAAGTCCTTCTTTTCCATTTCCCGCTTTTCCTACTACTTTGATCGACGGATCGATAGACTCCAGTAATCGTACCAGACCATTTAACGATCCCTCATCATCTTCTACCACTATAACTCTCATATCCTGCTCCTTTGCACTTTTCTTTCCAGTGCTCCAGTCCGCCCTCCCGTTGTTTATACGTTGTTTATACGTTTTTTATAATCTTACGGTGATCTTTTCAGAGCCATCCGGGCGGATCATCAGGCCATCATCGGTTTTTTCCATGCTGCCGCCAAGGATCTCCGTTGCTTCATCAATTCCCATAAGGCATACACAAAAGCTTCCATCCAAAGTTTCGGTCTCTATGGTAACCGTTTTGTCCTTCTTCTCTACGACTGCTTTCAGTACACTTCTGCATCCGGCATCAAAGATCTCACAGGAGGCCAGAACGCCTTCTTCCATCTCATAAACTTTTAGTGTAACATTCTTTCCATAATCGTAAACGATCTGTCCCTCTGCCTTTCCTTCCGCAATAATGGAATTCGGTCTTACAAGAAGCGGCAGGGCTTTATACCCGTATGTTCTGGTGTACCATTTACCGCCCTGGAATTTTTCCCCGTCAATGTAGTTTGTCCACACGCCACTTCCCGGTACATAGAATGTTACGGTGCTGTCCTCGCTGAAAACCGGCGCCACAAGAAGGTTATCTCCAAACATATACTGGCGGTCAAGATAGCCACAAGACGGGGCACCCGGAAATTCCATCATCATGGAACGCATCATCGGGATTCCTTCGATATGTACCTTATTTGCCTGTGCGTACAGATATGGCATCAGAGCACATTTCAGATCGGTAAAGAATTTTAAGACTTCGCAGCATTCTTCTCCGAAATACCACGGTGCACGGTAACTTTCCTCTCCATGAAGACGACTGTGGGAAGAAAGAAGTCCAAATGCAACCCAGCGGTTGTACAGATCCGGTGTTGCCGTTCCCACAAAGCCACTGATATCATGTGCCCAGAATCCATATCCGGACTGTGAGAATGACAGTCCGCCACGGAGGGTTTCCGCCATGGAAATATAGGAAGATTCATTATCTCCGCCCCAGTTTACAGGGAACTGCTGGGTTCCTACGGTTGCGGATCTGGAAAATACGCAAGCACTTCCCCTGCCATTTTTTTCCTCCAGAAGATCATAGATGGCTTTGTTATATAAATATGGATAATAATTGTGCATTTTTCGTGGATCAGAACCGTCATAATATACCACGTCTACCGGAAGGCGCTCACCAAAATCGGTTTTTACATAGTCCACGCCCATGTCAATGATCCGGCCCAGTTTTTCCTGATACCATTTTGTTGCTTCCGGATTGGTAAAATCAACCACTCCGATTCCTGTCATCCACTCATCGGACTGCCATACATTTCCTTCTTTATCTTTGATGAAATATCCTTTGTCTCTGCCCTCTTCAAAGAGCTCGGATTCCTGACTTACATAGGAATTGATCCAGACGCAGACTTTTACTCCATGGTCATGGATCTCCTTTAACATCTTCTGTACGTCTCCATAGCGGTCTGACCACCGGAAATTGCAGCATTTATAATCATCCATCCAACGGGCATCAAAATGGAATACACTTAACGGGATCTTGTATTCTTCCATTTTCTTTATGGTGTCCATGGTGATCTTTACATCGGAATCCGGCATCCAGCTTGTGGAAAGCCACAGACCAAAAGTATCTGCCGGAGGCACCGGAGATCGTCCGATCAGCGCAGTATACCTGGAAATGATATCTTTTGGATTTTCTCCGCCGATCACAATATATTCCATGGACTCTCCTTCCACGCTGAAGTCCACATGTCTGGAGCTGATGCTTGCCACCTCAAACTGCACACGGTCCGGCGTATTTACAAGAAGACCATAATTCTGTGAAGAAAGGTAAAACGGAATATTCTTATATGCCTGGTTTCCGTTGGAGCCGCCATCACGGTTCCAGATATCTACGCTCTGTCCGTTTTTGACCATTGCGGTGAACTGCTCGCCGAATCCGTATATCAGCTCACCGACAGAAAGGTTCAGCATCTCTCTGATATAGGTATGCTTATTGTAATTTCCCGGTGTTCTTCCGTTGAAATCACGCCATTTGTCTGCCTCATAATCCACATCGGTAACGTAGGCTGCGCTCTGGTTCTCGCTCGTGGTCAGAAGTTTCCCATCAAAGAAGAATTTATAGGAAAACATTCCTTTTTTGCCGATAATGACTGTCATCCTTCCGTTTTTAATGCGGATCTCATCTTCGGAATCTGTAACATCAAATTCCGTATCCTGTCTGTTCAGCGTAAATTCCGGTCCCCGTTTTACCCGTCCGGAATAATGGGTGATCTCTACAGAGATCATATCCGGTGCCGGCGCACGAAATACAAAATGAAGAGCAGGACCATGGATCGTATCCCGGAGTGAACGGATCTCACAACATGGTACCATCGCTTTTACACAGTCCTCTTTGATCTCATATTCCCAGAGTTCATGTGCTCTGTGAAGTCTGTAGCCGTCTCTGTCTTTCCATAAACCATCAGTAAATCTCATTCCATTCGTCCTCGCTTTCCTCATTCTCCTCTTTTAACATTATCTCGCGATTTTTCGGGTATGGTAGTGTCAATATAAATTTCGTTCCCTGATCCGGTTCTGACTCTACCCGTATCTGTGCTTCCCTGCCGAAAAAGTGATAGATCCTGTTTGCAACATTGCTGAGGCCGATCCCGCCTTCTCTTTTTCCTTCCGGATGATCCAGTTTCTCCTGGATTTCTTTTTTCTCTTCCTCTGTCATTCCCTGTCCGTTGTCACTTATGGTGATCACAATCCAGCCTTCTTTGAGTTTTGAGGCAGATACCAGGATAAAACCTCTTCCTCCTCTTGGCTTGATGCCGTGAATGATAGAATTTTCCACAAAAGGCTGAAGAAGCATTTTTCGAAATGGCCAGGAAACGATCTCATCATCCAGGGAAATATCAAAGCTCAGCTTTCCCTCCATGCAGATCTCCTGCAGATACAGATACTGTTCCAGCCACATGATCTCCTGATAGAGATAGATGCATTTCAGCTGATTGTTGAACGCATAGCGCATGATGTTGGACAGTTTTTTTATCAGGATGGAAATGTCATGATTTCCCTGTTCTATAGCTCTGTAATTAATAAAATTCAATGTATTGAAAATAAAATGAGAATTGATATAGGATTCCAGCACTTCCATTTCTGTCTGCCAGTGAAGCTTCTGCATCTTCAGCTTTTCTTCATTCTGCTGCCGGTTCCGTTCCTCGTACCGCTCCAGGCGGATGCTCATCTTGTTAAACTGCTCCACCACCTGCCAGATCTCATCTTCCCCTTTTACCGGGATGCGGATTCCGAACTGGCCGCGCCCCACATCATGCATGCTGGAGATCAGGAGCCACAGAGGCTTTACTGCGTGGCGCAGGGTAATGATCAGAAGTACTCCGACTCCCATCACCAGAATCGTCCAGAGCATATTAAAAAGATCAAACAGTTTTCTGCTGTCCTGTGTCAGGATATCTTTGTCGATCACTGCAAGAACTGTCCAGTTTTCTTTTTTGAGTTCCGCGTCTACCGACAGTTTTTCTCCTTTTTCGTTTATTTTTTTTCCAATATATTCCTTATCTGCACACATGAGCACGTTGTTATCTTCATCTTTCAGATAATATCTCACGCCCTCACTGCTCATTTTCTGGAACATATCGTGAAGAAAATTCAGGTTTAGTTCCATGACAAGAATCTGATATCCCTGTTTTACCCACAGCATGGGAACCCCGATATACACGATATCTTCCATACTGCTGCGGGCAAAACACGGTCCTTTTTTCTCGGTTACTTCACTGTACAGCTTTTCCAGCTCACTTTTTCGTGCTTCTTTCTGGGTAACTGTGCTTCCATACAAAACAGCCTTGTCATACCCGAAACTGTCACCCTCTTCATTGACCACCTTTACAGCCAGCATATAATTGTTGATAATCAGTCTTCTTTTTATGGTCCTGGTGATCTGCTGCTCATTGTACAGAGATACCTCACTGTCACCCAGTCCCACAAGAATGTTATTGATCTCATCCTCTGTAGCCAGATCATACAGTACTTCCAGATAGGTGTTCAGAGATAACTGCACCTTATCCGATACATTTCCCACATTTCTTTCCTCCCGGTCCAGCACCTCTTTCTGGAGCTGCTCCATGGAATAAGTCTGAAATACGTTCTGCATGATCATAATAAGTATCAGAAGAACAGCCATGACGGTCATGGTCATCCTTACTATCACATGGGTTTTAAAATAGTCTCTGATCTGCAGCAGTATTTTCATCTTATCTCACTCCCGGTCTCGTTTTATTCTCGTCTTATTTTTGTTTTATTCTTTTACTGCACCAGCTGTCAGTCCGCCGATGATAAATTTCTGGAATGCAACAAACAGAACCATGATCGGCATTACCGTTGCAGTTCCAAGTGCCATTACCGCACTCCAGCGGATTCCTTCCATAGGCATCAGATTGTAAAGGATCGATGTAAGAGGGCGAAATACCTCTTTTGTATTAAAAGTCATATTGAATGCCAGGTCATTCCATCCGAAAATAAAGGAAAGAGCCGCAGCTGTGATAACTCCAGGTTTTGCAATGGGAAGCATAACCCGAAGGAAAGAAGTCAGTGCATTACATCCATCTACTCTTGCCGCATCATCCAGGCCTTTTGGCAGGTTCAGGAAAAACGGTCTTAAGGTTACGACGCAAAACGGGATACTGACTGTAGCAATAGAAATGATCGGTGCGATATAGCTGTTGAGAATTCCCAGTTTGCTGTATGTAAGATACATTGGTGTCAGCATCAGAGATGCAGGAAGCATCTGTGTTACCAGAAACAGGATCAGCGCCAGCTTTTTCCCTTTCATGCGGAATCTTGCAAGTCCGTAAGCTGCGGTAACACCAAGTACCAGACCGATGATCAGGGCACCCATGGCTACGATAAAGGAGTTGAGATAGCCCTGGAACACATGGTTCTTGATCAGTTCTACTGTATAAGCTTCCACAGTCGGTTCCTTTGGAAGAAATGACAGAGGTTTCTGGAACATTTCACGGTTTGGCTTAAAGGAACACACGATGATCCACAGGATCGGAAACAGCATGGCCACAGCCAGAAGGATCGCAACAATATTGGAAATGATATTTGTAGTTCGTTTTTGTTTCATGTCACATCACCTCGTCTTCTTTTATGAACCTCAGATATATTAACGTTACTACAAGGAGACACAGGAACAGGATATTTGCCACTGCGGCACCCTGACTGAACTGATATTGTCCAAAGGATAACTTATAGGAATAAGTGGATAAAAGTTCTGTTGCGTCATTAGGACCGCCATTGGTCATGATCACAACCAGCTCAAATACTTTAAATGTATAGATAACACCAAGGATAAATGTAGATAACAGGGATGGTTTCAGTAATGGTAACGTAATCTTCATAAATTTTGTTCTTGCATTCGCTCCATCGATCTCGGCACTTTCGTAGATTTCCGGGGAAATACCGTTCAGTCCGGATGTTAAAAGAATCATATAAAAAGGAATTCCAACCCATGAATTGGCAAAGATAACAGCTGCCATAGCCATTTTTCCGTTAATCAGCCACTCGATCGGCTGTTTGATCAGATGCAGGTTCATAAGAAGGGTATTGATAAGACCTCCATCTGTCTGGAACATAAACTTATAGATGATCGCGGTTACAGTCATAGGAACTACCCAGATGACCAGAAGCATTCCACGGATCACTTTTGCACATTTGAAATCCCGGTTAAAGAATACTGCAAGAGCAAGTCCGAATACCATCTGTACCACGATACAGACTGCGGTAAAAAGGAACGTCTGTCCAATGGTCTGTGTGAGAAGACCATTTTTGAACAGATTTACATAATTCTGAAGTCCGACCCATTCTGCGCCTTTCTGGATCGTCCTCACATTCAGGTCTTTAAAGCTGATCATCAGATTATAAACGATAGGATAACCCACCAGCAATACCACATAAAGCAGACCGGGCAGGATAAAACATGCCCCCGTCACACTCTCCCGATGTTTGGCAATAAATATTTTCATTTCACATGCCTCCTGTTTTTAAAATAGGGAACCTTATGGAAAGGTTCCCTAGCCCGATACTCTTAATCCGCTTCTGACAGATTTATGATTCCATAATGGAATTTATCTTCTCCTGTGCCTCGCCCATTGCAGTCTTTGCATCTTTTGCGCCTGTAAGCACTGCCTGAATCGCACCGCTGATCTCCTCAGAAATCTCTGTCCATCTTGCGTGAGGTCCACGTACCTTTGCATTCTTTACAGCTTCATTAAATACTGCCATCTGCTCATCGGATGTCCAGTAATCAGAATATTCTTCACCGTCTGTTCTTGCCGGGAAGCATGCACTTGCCTCAGCAAATTCTGCGATATTCTTTCCGCTTCCAAGAGTCTTCAGATAATTCCAGCCGATCTCCGGATCTTCACAGCTTGTTGACATTGCAAAACCTTCACCGCCGAGAATGGATGCATATTCTGAATCTTTCGGAATCTGGAATACGCCGATCTCCTTATCCGGAACATCGATTTTCATCTGTGCGATATCCCAGGAACCATTTACTTCCATAAGAACGTTGCCTGCCTCAAACTGAGACTTCACTTCTGACTGTCCCCAGCTTACTACGTCTTTGGAAACATATCCTTCATCAACCATTGTTTTCCAGAGATCCAGTGCTTTCACACCTGCGTCAGAACCAAACTCTTCCAGAGTTGCTCCTGTTGAGAAGAAAAACGGCAGGAACTGGAATGTACCTTCTTCGTTATCGTTTGCGCTGAAGCCAAACGGGAATTTATCCGGATATTTTTCTTTTAATGTCGCACAGACATCCAGGAGTTCATCCCATGTTGTAGGCTCGGATTCGATTCCCGCATCCTTAAATGCTGCCTTGTCATAATAAACAGCCAGTGAGTTTACATTCTGCGGAATACCATAAACCCTGCCATCCTTTGACATTGCGGACATTGGCTGCTCCAGGAATTTATCCTTGTCTTCCCACTCGTTGAAATAATCGGTGATATCTGCACAGATTCCCATCTCAACGTAAACAGCTGCGGTACAGATATCTACCAGCATGATGTCCGGAAGCTCTCCGGATACTGCACCCATGGAATACTGTTTATCCATCTCATCTCGCGGAATGTAAGTATAAACAACTTCGTAATCCGGATTTTCCTCTTCGAATTCCTCTTTTATGGTATTTAAGGAATCCAGTTTTCCGTCCTCTGTGTAGTAGTGCCATACTGTCAGTTCTTTTTTGCCCTCAGCACCCCATACAGTCACGGTCGGAAGTGCCATAGCTGCTGCCAATAAAACCGCTAATACCTTTTTCCTCATTTCTTTTCCTCCTTTTCGTAATTTTTTACGATTCAGCATTATCTCAAATGCTCTTGCGTTTTGATGAGTTAATATTAACAGTTTTTTTCGTATATCTATAGTTCAACTTCTTAAGATTTGTATACTTTTTTAAGATTAACACATTCATCATGTTAAAATCAATATATTGTTGAAATTTACGCAATATTTTTTATTTTCCATTATTTTCCATCATGTTATCTGTAATCAGATAAAAAACTCAGCCATGCGAACATTTTTCATTCACAGGCTGAGTTTTTTAATCTTATTTGCTGTACAGGCTTATTTCAATGGAATAGCTAACTTTTTCATCCGGATTTAAGACCTTCAGGCAGCCGTCTTTCCGCATGACATCTCTGCCATCTGCCGTGCAGTTTCCCGGCTCCAGTCCCAGAACATAATCCCGTTTTCCCATCATTTTCCACTGGGTAAAAAATGGCAGTTTCTCCGGATCATAGCGGACACACACTCCGGTGTCGATCTTGGGCTGGTAGATTTTTACCACGCCTTCTTTTTCCATCAGATGATAATAGCACTGTTCCTCAAAACCTTTCTGCGGAGGAATGATCCGGTTCCATTCACTGAGGCCATCTCTGGCCCTGGCATTTCTGGGAATCACCGTCCTGGACGGGATGGAAAGCGTGGCATCCTCATCCAGAAGCGGATATCCCATATTCATATGATACAGGATCATGCAGGGGGATTCCTCGTCTCCCCGGTTTTCGATCTCGTCAGTCAGGGTGATCTTATTTTCCTGAAGGGAACACTCTATGGTACGGTTCATCACAAGCTTTGGTGCAAAGATCCCTTCCTGACGGATCTCGGCTTCCACTTTAATGGTATCTTTTTCTTCTTTCCAGGATACGTGATCCGCCGGAGTATTTCCTATGGTCCCATGAAGTCCGTATTCTTTTCCCTCATCCGTACATGGGTTACCCACATTCTGCAGTCCGCAGGTGGTAAGAAATCCTGCGGTAAAAGATTTCAGAAAACCAGAATCTGCTTCCTGGTAATAAGCCGGATGTACATATCCGCACGGTGAAAAATATCCCTGATTTTTTCCATCCAGATACAGTCTGGAAATATCTGCACAGCGATCAAGTGAAATCGTTACTTCCATCCCCAGACCATTTCGGATCTCAAGAAGACGCATTCCGTCGCCTTTTCCACCCACCAGACGATGTTCTTCCACACCGGAGAACTGACTTGAGTGTCCCAGATAATCTTCTCTTCTCATGCCAGAACCTCCTTTACTGCCTGATACATTTTTCTGTATTTCTGATATTGGATATTATATTTTTCTCTTCTTTTCTCTTCCGGGTAAAACCATTTTCCTTCATGATGGAAAACCTCTGCTGCAGCTTCCATGTTTTCATAGACACCGGCTGCGGTTCCTGCCATCATCACGCATCCTGCAGTTCCTGCCTGCAGATCTCCGAGGCTGCAAATGGGGATTCCCAGGATATCTGCCTTGATCTGCATCCATCCGTTGGAACGTGCCCCGCCGCCGCAGGCATACAGATTCTTTACATAGATATCCGCCCGTTCCAGATATTCCAGATTCACCCGCATCTCAAAAGCCACGGCTTCCATCAGTGCCTGATAGATCTTATCCTTTCCGATTTCCACTGTAAGTCCCACCACTGCTCCCACAGAATGGCTGTCCATATATGGTGTGGCAGATCCTGCAAAATGCGGCAGAATCAGAAGGCCTGACGGCTCTTCCCTGATCATCTGATTGAACTGATGGTAGGGATCTTTCCCCATTTTCCGAAATTCGGCTGCTTCCATAGGAGAGAGTTTATCCCGGAACCATTTCAAAAGTGCTCCTCCGGTCAGAGAATAAGCATAGGTCACGAAGGTATTCTGTCCCATATATGGGACTGTGCAGTAATTTCCTTCCATCATTTTCCCGCCGTCTTTTTCTCCTGCAAAAACAGGAGTGATACATTCTACTGTTCCGGAACCGTTTACCGCATCTCCGCTTTTCAGTGCTCCTACCCCTGCTGCGGCAGCTACCTGATCATGGCATCCGCCGGTTACCGCTGCCTTTCCGGTGATCCCCAGTTCCTGTTTCAGTTCCTCTCTCATGACTCCTGCGATCGTTCCCGTCGGAAGTGGCCTTGGAAGTTTTTCTTCTTCGATACCCGCAGCCTCCAGTATTTTTTTATCCCACTGACAGCGGTGGATGTCAAAAGCCATAGTCCTGGATGCTAGGGAATAATCTGTCACATGTTCACTGGTGAGCATATATACGATATATCCAGCATAGAGAAATATTTTTTTTGCCTGATGATATTTTTCCGGACAGTTTTCACGGATCCACATCAGTTTGGATATACTGTACTGCTCATGAGGATTTAAACCTGTCACCTTCTGCAGATAGGTAAGCCCGATTTCATGGACAAGTTTCCGGCACTGCTCTGCCCCTCTCTCATCGGTATACAGAAGTGTGTTCATCACCGGCTGATCGTGAGAATCCAGAAGTACCACGGCTTCTCCGAAAGAAGTGACGCCGACAGCCTCCCAGCTTTCCCCTTTCTGTGCGGTTTCTTTCATCACTTTTTTTACGCAGCTCCATACAGATGCAGGGTCCAGTTCTCTTCCACTGTTTTTTTCCTGTCCGGCCGGATATTCTTCATATGCCTCCCTTTTTAGAATCCCCTCTCTGCTGTAAACGCTGCATTTGCATCCAGTTGTTCCCACATCGATCCCAGCCAGCATATTTACACCTCCTGCGTTTCTTTTCTGGTCTATTCTTTACCGGAGAATATTTTCAGAGCTCTTTTTACATCTTCTTTCATGGCCCGGATTCCCCAGTCTACAATATCGTGATAGTACACTACTTTTTCTTTACCTTTTTCTTCAAGGTAATAGTAAAGATCGTAATCTTTTCCCCTATAGGAAAGAGGCATTTTTTCTACCTGGAGCTTGCTTTCCACTCCGGTTCCTCCTGCCTTCGCCATATAGGTATAATAGTTGATCTTGCGGATTCCTCTTTTTATGACATTTTTATAGTCTTCCGTGCTGACTCCTGAACCGCCGTGCATGACAAGCGGGATATCCACCAGCTGTTTCACACGCTCCAGAACTCCCATATCCAGCTTCGGTTTTTTCAGATAAAGACCGTGGGCCGTTCCAAACGAGCAGGCCAAGGCATCGATCCCGGTATCTTTTACAAATTCTGCTGCTTCCACAGGATCGGTATAGACCTGTGGCGGTGCGTCTTTGTCTTCTGCGTGTCCCTGCCCAAGTTCTCTTTTTCCAAGGACACCTATCTCCGCTTCCACAGATGCCCCTTTTCTGTGGGCAAATTTTACAGCAAGTTTTGTATTGGCAACATTTTCCTCATATGGAAGGACCGATCCGTCATACATGACAGAGGTAAAACCAAGCTCCAGTGCTTTCAGAAGATAATCCAGAGTCTCGCCGTGATCCAGATGTACACAGACCGGCACGCGGGAACGTTTTGCCATTTCCACCATGATCGGACCGATAATGTCGATGGGCATCATGGATTCATGCACCTGTGCATGCATGATGATCACCGGTACATTCAGTTCTTCCGCCGCGCCGATCACTGCCATGATGCTTTCCAGATTTGGTGTATTAAAAGATCCTACCGCATATTTTCCGGCTTCCGCCAGTTCCAGAATTTCATTTAATGTAACTAACATAGTTTCCTCCTAGTCGATGGATACCATTTCATATCCCAGATAGTATCCGAATGCTTCTTCCAGAATATTTTTCATTTTTCCCATACCTACTGTAGTATGATGTTTAAATCCGCCTCTTCCCAGTTTGAGAAGTTTGTCTTCCAGGTCTTTGATCTGTGCCACGCCTGCACATCCGAAATATGCATCTTCAATAGGATCAGAGAGGAATTCTCCCTCACTGACATATACCAGAAGTTTTCCGTTTTCTGTACGGCAGTTGGAATAGGTCATGGTAAACGGACAGATCCTTCCTTCGTTGCTTCCCCAGCCGCAACCCGGGTTATTTTTGGAAAACATCTTGTGGTCCGTGACAATACCTTTGTCTGTCATCAGAGACTGGGCTACCGGTCCGCAGTGGAACAGGATCACTTTGTCTTTTTCTGTACCATAATTGTTGTTCCAGTCCAGACACGCTGTCGGATACTGGGAAGCCAGCTGCATGCCATACATGGTAATGGCGGAGCAGAGATCGATCTCGCAGGAAGCCACAAAACCACGGTCGTTGAGTTCACTTAAGAGAACACAGGGTGCAACGCCCAGGATATCATGAAGCTCGTCCCAGCATCTGAGCGTCAGTGCATCCAGTTTATAGTCGCAGATATATTCATCCAATATCACACCGATCTTGGAAAGGATCAGCATCTTGTCTTCCGGGACCCTGGAACAGTTTGTATATTCTCTCAGCCGGTCTGCCTTTGCCTGTACTTTCGGATCATCATCCTGCATCAGTCCCACTTTGTAGATCAGCTCCGACAGGTCAAAGGACTCCACGGTGATCCCGTATTTCTGCAGTGCGATCTCATCAAAACGAACGGTTTTGAATTTCGTGGTCCTGGCTCCGATACAGCCTACCGTAAAACGTTTCATTCCTTTTACCACGCGACAGACAGCCGCAAATTCCTGAAGGTTCTCCGCAAATTCCACACTTAAAGGATGTACCACATGTGGTTTCATTGCGGTAAACTTTACACCGTACTGATAAAAAACATCCTCGATACTGAATTTTCCACAGAAAGCATCCCGCCGTGTCTCAAATCCCATTTTTCCGATCTCATCCGGATAGGCCTGGATCAGGATTGGAACTCCGGCATCCTGCAAAGCGGTTACTGCGCCGCTTTCATCACTGAAATTCGGCATACACAGAATCACACCGTCGAATTCTCCTCTGTGGGAATCCAGCCACTTTGCATATTTTTCGCCTTCTTCTCTTCCTTCCACCGCACCGTAACGGGTAAGGCTGTCATCCATGATCAGATAATCAAATCCGCCTTTTACCACTGCCTCACACATTTCTTTTCTGGCACCTGCCACCAGTGATTCCGGCATAAATCCTCTGTTTCCAAAAAATAACGCAAATGTCTGTCTGCTCATATCCTGTTCCTCCTTTTACTTTATCCGATTTTTTTATCCAGCCTTCAAAAAGTTCCGGAGCCAGATCAAGCTCACATGCTCCCACGGCTTCCTCAAGCTGCATATGATTTCTCACCCCGGTCACCGGTACGATCTGGAACGGGTGATTGAAAAAATATGCCAGGGAAAGCGCCTGCAGGCTGTATCCTGTCTCCTTCTGAAGTTTCAGAAGTTTCTCGTATGTACAAAGGTTTGTCAGATTCCAGTATGCTTTTTTTAGGCTTTCCGGGAGAAATCCTGCCTTTGTTTCCATAGCTTTCATCCATTCTTCATCCGGTTCTTTTTCTCCGGTAAACGGTACTCCCGCATTCTGCAGCTTGGAAAAGAATCCCATTCCCGTTGAAGAAAACGGTATCGATGCTGTCCTGCTCTCACAGTGCCATCGGTATTCCTGATCCGAAAATTCCACAAGCGTGGGGTCCTGATTGGTATTTCCTCCCGGGTTGATTCCCGCAAGACTCCACTGATTGGACACTGCAACGATCCCTTTCTGCTTTTTCTCACGGAGTACTTTTTCGATCATCTGAAGACGCTCTGTCCTGTAGTTGGAAAAGCCATAATAACGGATCCTGCCTTCTTTTTTCAGCTCTTCCAGGATATCTATGATCTCTTCTGCCGGCTTCTGAGGATCATCCCGGTGCAGCCAGTACATATCGATCACATTCGTTCCAAGAGTCCGGCAGCTTTCATCCAGGTCTTCCCGTATCTCTTTCCGATTGATCCTGGAACTGTGGTCCGGATCACCAAAGGAATAATGGCCGCCCTTTGTGGCAACGATCATCTTACCTGCCATATCCCTTTTTTTCAGCCATTTTCCGATCACTCTTTCACTGCAGTTTCCAAGTCCCTTCACCCATTTGCAGTATACATTTGCTGTATCAATGAAATTTCCGCCTGCTCTCACAAAATCATCCAGGATCGCAAAGCTCTCTTCCTCCGAAAGCTTGTCACCAAAACCGGCAGTTCCAAGACAGATCCGGCTTACCTTAAGATCTGTATGATCGAGATTCACGTATTTCATACTGCACCTCCTTTATCTTTTTGCGCACTTTGATTATTTTTATCATATCGTTTTTTTCCGGTTCGGAATAGTAAGTTTCTTTTTCAAATTAGTAATTTTGTCCCAAGTTTTCCATATTTTTTTACATACAAAAATATTCTTTTAAAACACTTTAGTGAAAATATACAAAAAATTATTTTTAAAAACGGCAATATCACAGAAAAATAAAAGCAGTATTGACGATTATCTGACGCAAGCTTAAAATCGGATTTAAACAGGCCCCCAACTTGCAGCTCATAAACTACCACAAAAAGGAGAAGGCGAAATGGCAAATCAGGAAGAAGTAAGAGATGTATATGGATATTTTGAGCAGAACGGAAATGCTCTCTGCTACCGCTACGAAGCAGAACGTGTAAGAATCGAACCCTGGGGAGAAAACAGTCTTCGTGTCCGTGCCTGGAAGACAGCCGATATGGACCCTGCCGACTGGGCACTGCTCCCCCCTGAAAAGAATACAATTCCGGAAATCACAGTCCGGGAAAACGGCGCCACGATCCGCAATGGAAAGATCTGCGCCGAGATCAATCTCATCGGAAAGGTTTCTTTTTACAATGAAAAGGGCGATCTTCTTCTGGAGGAATACGTCCGCAACCGGAAAGATATGTTTGGAAATACCTGCAGTTCCCTGGAAGTAGAGGCCAGAGAATTTAAGCCCATCACAGGCGGCGATTACCGTCTGTCCATGCGCTTTGTCTCCACCTCGGGAGAAAAGATTTATGGAATGGGCCAGTATCAGCAGCCTTATCTGGACATCAAGGGAGCGGATCTTGAACTGGCTCACCGGAATTCCCAGGCCAGTGTTCCCTTTATGCTTTCCAGTCTTGGCTATGGTTTTCTCTGGAACAACCCTGCAGTAGGACGGGTAAATTTCGGAAAAAATATCACCACCTGGGAAGCTTATTCCACCAAAAAACTGGACTACTGGATCACCGCCGGAGATACACCGGCACAGATCGAGGAGGCTTACGCGGATGCCACCGGCAAAGTGCCCATGATGCCGGAGTATGCCATGGGATTCTGGCAGTGCAAACTGCGTTACCAGACTCAGGAAGAACTTCTGGAAGTTGCCCGGGAATATAAACGCCGCAATCTCCCTATTTCTGTTATCGTTGTGGACTTTTTCCACTGGCCTACACAGGGCGAATGGAAGTTTGATCCTACCTACTGGCCGGACCCGGACGCCATGATCCGGGAGCTGAAAGATATGAGGATCGAGCTGATGGTTTCCATCTGGCCTACCGTTGATTACCGCAGCGAGAATTTTAATGAGATGCGAAGCAAAGGTCTTCTGATCCGTGTGGATTCTGGTTTTCCGATTTCCATGGATTTCCAGGGAAATACCCTCCACTACGATGCCACCAATCCGGAAGCCCGGGAATATGTCTGGAACAAGGCAAAAGCCAATTATTACGACAAAGGGGTAAAGATCTTCTGGCTGGATGAGGCAGAGCCGGAATACTCCGTTTATGATTTTGAAAACTACCGCTATCATCTGGGGCCGGATATCCAGGTTGGAAATGTCTACCCGGTGATGTATGCCAAGACATTTTTTGACGGAATGAAGGCTGCCGGCCAAGAAAATATCATCAACCTTCTCCGCTGTGCATGGGCAGGCTCCCAGCGGTACGGTGCCCTTGTCTGGTCCGGCGATATCAAATCTTCGTTCTCCAGCATGAAGAATCAGGTTGCCGCAGGCCTCAATATGGGAATTGCCGGCATCCCCTGGTGGACTACAGATATCGGAGGATTTTTCGGCGCCAATATCCATGATCCGGAATTCCATGAACTTTTGATCCGCTGGTTCGAGTACGGCTGTTTCTGCCCGGTCATGAGACTTCACGGATATCGCTGGCCTCTTCAGCCACAGTATGGAACCACTGGCGGAGCTACCTGTATCTCCGGTGCACCCAATGAGGTATGGAGTTATACAGACCAGGTTTACAAGATCCTGTCGGATTATCTCCGCTTAAGAGAGCGCATGCTCCCATATATCACAGAACTGATGAAAGAGGCTCATGAAAAAGGTACTCCTGTCATGCGGCCGCTGTTCTATGATTTTTCCAGCGATCCAAACAGCTGGAATATTGAAAATGAGTATATGTTCGGGCCAAAAGTTCTCGTAAAGCCCATTACGGACAAAGACTCCCGGGAAACCGATGTGTATCTGCCTGCAGGTGCACACTGGACCAATGCCTGGACCGGTGAAACTTTTGAAGGCGGACAGACCGTACATATCCAGGCTCCTCTGGAACAGATCCCGCTGTTTACCAGAGATGGTTATGTGCTGCCGCTGAAATAAAGATCCGGCAGTTCCTTTCCATATAACTTAAAATAGCAAAAAAGAGCAGATATCATGGCTGACTTCCGCTTTTTCCCTGAAGCTCATCCGATATCTGCTCTTTTATAGTCTCTCTTTGTTTTTTCTGTACTGCGTCGGCGTCTGCCCGGTCATTTTACGGAATATCTTGGTAAAATAATTGTAATCCGGGATTCCCACCTTCCGGGCGATTTCACCCACCTGCTCGTTGGTGGAAAGCAGCAGTTCTTTTGCATTCCGGATACGGATTTCACGGATGTACGATGCGATTCCCTTTCCGAAAACATATCTGGAAACCTGATACAGCCGGTTCCTGCTGATTCCGCATTCCCGGCAGAGTTCCTCGATCCGGATCTCATTCTGAATATGGCGGTTTACATACTGCTCGATCTCCTGCTCCAGGCTCATTTTCTGCAGCGATACTACCCTGGAAAGATAAAGATAGCTGGCGCAGGCTTCCAGGATCTTTGCGGCAGCGGAAAATTTTTCCCTATCGATCCTTCTCTTCCGGAAAAATGCTTCTTTTAAAGCCTGATGATCCACATCGTAGCTCTGATCTTCCACCTTTTTCCACAATTCTTCCCTGGTTTCCTCCCCTTCCAGGAGGACCTGTCCAAACATCAGATATCCGGTTACGGTAGACTCATACTGCAGCGGCACCACCGTCTCCCACAGACCTGCATGGCACTGATACATATAGGGTTTCCTGGTTTTGCGGCAGCGTACACAGGCCTGAAGATCACAGTCATTGCAGGCTTTTTTTACTTCTTGACTATCCCTTAAGATCGTACAGTAAGTGGAATGCCGGTTCGGATAGGAGATGATTTCCTGAAATTCATCATCAAACAAAACGATCCGAAGTTTTGTCAGGGTGTAAAAATCCCTCAGGATCTCTGTCATTTCTTCTTTCTGAAACCAGATGCCCATATTCCCTCCAACCAAAATACCTCCGGCAGAAAACTGCCGGAGGATATAGTCTGTCTATTCAACAGTATGATCATTTATTATTTGTAAAGTGGTCCATAATTCTTGCAAGCGCGGAAGTCTGCACCCTCTTTTTCCATACCGAATGCGTTCCAAGCTGCCGGACGATAGATATCCTTCTCAGGAACGTTGTGCATGGATACCGGGATTCTCAGCATAGAGCACATTGTGATCAGGTCTGCACCGATGTGTCCGTAAGAGATCGCACCGTGGTTAGCACCCCAGTTGTTCATTACATCATAAGCTGTTTTGAACGGTCCCTCTTTGCCATCACATCTTGGAGCGAACCATGTACATGGCCATGTGTAGTCTGTACGTTTCCAGAGCTTGTCAGATACCTCTTCCGGAAGGGCTACTGTCCATCCCTCTGCGATCTGAAGAACCGGTCCAAGACCTTTTACAAGGTTCAGACGGATCATAGTTGCAGGCATCTGAGCACGAGTCTCATAACGGCTGGAGTATCCGCCTCCACGGAAGTATCCGTTGTCGGCCATACACCACTCTGTGTTGTCCATGATTGCTTTCTGGTCTGCCTCTGTAACATCCCACCACTGTTTCATAACTGGTGTTCCGTCAGCCTCTTTAGCCTGTCCGTTAGCATCCAGGCAAGCAGCACCGGAGTTGATCAGATGAAGGAATCCGCCAGCTTCTTTGGCAACACCCTCAAGGTCATATCCTGTAGCTTTCTTAACTGCCTCCGGGCTCCAGTATGTACGAACATCAGCGAAGATCTGAGCACGTCCTGTAAGGAGTTTCATGAACAGCATTCCAAGTCCGTTGAGAACATCGTTCTCTGTAGCAAGAATGTACGGCTCACGAGCGCCATTCCAGTCGAAGGATGTGTTCAGCATAGCCTCTGCGAAGTCACCGTTCGGGTAGAAGTCTGTCCACTGTCTCTGGCCCTGGAATCCAGCTGCAAGAGCATTGTGTCCGATTGCTTCCTCGGAGAATTCCGGAGCAAGATTATCGCAGCCGTTCATCAGCTCTTTGATGATAACTGCCATCTTAACAACAAACTCGAACTGCTCCTCTTTCTTCTCTGGTGAGAACTGAAGCTCTTCCGGGTTCTTGTCCCAGCCGATCTTGCAGGTCTCTTTTGCCCATTTGAGAGCTTTCTCAAACTCTTCGTGATCGTAAATACCCTCTGTCATACGACGGATGATCTCTACCTCATCGACAGACTCAACTCTCATTCCGAGATAGGACTCGATGAAATCAGAATCGATGATGGATCCGCCGATACCCATTGTTACAGAACCGATCTGCAGGTAGGATTTACCTCTCATGGATGCAGCTGCAACTGCTGCGCGGCCGAATCTTAACAGTTTCTCTTTAACATCTTCCGGAATGGATGTGTCGTCAGCTTCCTGAACGTCATGTCCGTAGATACCGAATGCTGGAAGACCCTTCTGTGCATGTGTAGCAAGAACGGATGCCAGATATACAGCACCAGGTCTCTCTGTTCCGTTGAATCCCCATACAGCCTTGATGGTCTGTGGATCCATATCCATAGTCTCAGCTCCGTAGCACCAGCATGGTGTAACTGTAAGAGTGATATCTACACCCTCTTTACGGAATTTATCCGCACATGCAGCGCTCTCACCAACTCGTCCGATGGTGGTATCAGCAATAACAACTTTTACAGGCTCACCATTTGAATATTTCAGGTTCTCCTCGAAAAGCTTTGCTGCGGATTTGGCCATGTTCATAGTCTGGTCTTCCAGAGATCCTCTTACATCGAGGGCTCCTCTACGTCCGTCGATGGTTGGTCTGATACCGATAACCGGATAGCTGCCTACTAATCTGCTCTTTGCCATAGTAACAATTACCTCCTAAATTTATATTCACTATTATAACTTACAGGTTTTTCAGGTTCTGACAACATTACTGTTCACTCCGTTCTCAGCAACACGCTTCGTGATGCACAGAATCTATGCTGATCGCATAAATCCGCACGGTATGTCTCAGGTTTTCTGTGGCTTCGCTCACAAAAAACACCTCGCAGAATATTACCAATGAACAGTAACCCGACACCCCCTGTCCGAACTATGCTTTTATTATACGATTGCATCTTTTAAATTACTTGTGTTATAATAGCAAAAAACAGTACAATATTCACTTTTTCGTATGAGTTCCTAAAAAATCTATAAAATTTAAGAAAGAAGGGTTGTATTTTGCACGATCTTGGAAGAAATGAGGACAGACTTCGAGGTACCTATGAATTTCCTTTTGAATTCCACCACATTGACAGCAGCCATCCACGCTATGTCATGTCCTACCACTGGCATGTGGAATGTGAAATCATGCGTGTATTACAGGGCACTCTCACCGTCACTTTAGACGAAAAAAGTTTTACAGCCAAAGCCGGAGATGTGATTTTTGTCAATAGTGGAGTTCTGCATTCCGGAATTCCTCAGGATTGTATCTATCAGTGCATTGTTTTTGATATGAACATGTTTCTGAAATTTAATTCCGTCTGCACAGAATATATGCAGAAGATCAGCCACCAGGAGCTGCTGATCTATCACCATTTCACTGAAAAGCAGCCTGATATCCGAAGAGCAGTGAACTCTCTTTTTGATTCTTTCTGGCAGAGGAAGCCAGGATATGAGCTGGTTGTATTTGGACAATTTTACCACTTTTTCGGATTGGTTTTTGGTAATCATTACTACCTGGAAAGCCTGCGGAAAACCAGACGAGATTACAAGCGCATTGTCCAGCTGAAGCAGGTCGTAGAATTTATTGAAAAGAACTATGCCAGCCCCATTACCCTGCAGGAGCTTTCCGCTTCGGTTTCCATGTCTCCCAAATATTTCTGCCGGTTCTTTTCCGAAATGACTCATCAGACACCAATGGATTACCTCAACCGCCAGAGGATCGAACAGGCCTGCTGCCAGCTGGCTACCACCGATGATTCCATCACGGAGATCGCCTACCGGAATGGCTTTAATGATCTGAGCTACTTTATCCGTACCTTCAAAAAGTACAAGGGAATCACCCCCGGCAAATATAAAAGACGCTGAAATATTTTTCACGTCCTAATGGCACATACCTGAGCATTACATGACAAAAAGCAGGATCTCGCACATATTGCGGATATCCTGCTTTTTGAGGATGGGCTGTTGTATGTAAATACAGTTTTTTCGGCCTGGCGGAGAACAGTCATGCCGGAACGGATTCCCGTTTTGCAGACGGGCTATGTTCATGTCTTTATGAATACATGCTACTCTTCTGTATAAGAAAAAAAGCCGGCAGGGCAGATTTTCTGCATGAAAAAGCCGACGCAGATCGTGAAGAAGTCTGATCTCTGTTCACTCAGTGACCAGCACCTGATTATGTCTTAATTGAAAGCGGATACGATCATCCACCTCACTGCTTGCTTCTGACCGACGGATATCTCACACAGTCGGTCCATCTACTCGAAGGGATTCCACTGCTGCATAGAACTCTGCTTGCGAAATGCCTGTACGCTGCACCGGAACGTGCAGCAGAAATATGATACAGTTAAAAACGATCCGGCCGCACTATAGCCGCCGGATGTTTCCTGCTTGTCTTATTCTAACAAATGCCTATTTAAAATGCAAGAAATTTCAGAACATTTCGCTCTTCATTTTTCGACGACAAAAGTCTCTTTCCTACAGATTTTTCACCGCGTCTATAAACCTTTTTCCGTATTTTTCGTACTTATGCCTGCCGACTCCTGTCACATTCAGCATTTCCTCCTCGTTTCCAGGCTTCAGAATACACATATGGATAAGGGTTTTGTCGGAAAAGACCATATAAGGGGGAATTTTTTCCTCTCTGGCGATCTCCAGGCGAAGAGCACGGAGCTTCTGAAAAAGGGGCTCATCCTGTTCTCCCAGATCACCGACTGCAGATTTCGGAAGTCTGCTCCGTTTCTCTTTTTTCTTCAGCTCCTGCTCTTTTGGCATTTTCATTGTGAGGATATGCCCCTCCCCCAAAAGTGACCTGGAAGCGGCAGTCAGCTTCACAATAGTATATCCGTCATCCGTCAGATGAAGATATTCCTTCAGTACCAGATAATTAAAGATCTGCCGCAGCCGGTGTGCCGGGATCTTTGCACAGACTCCATATTCCGGATTTCCATCCATCTCATACTGCCGGATCTTCGCCGTAGATGCACCACGCAGAGTATCCAGGATCACATTCACCCCGTATCTCTGACCACTGCTTTCCACGCACCGGATCATTGCCCTGGCCTCCCGGCTCACATCCTGCTCTTCAAACTCAGTCTGGCAGTTCAGGCAGTTTCCACAGTAGCTTTTTCCGTATTCCCCAAAATATTTCAGGATGTACTCACGCAGACAATCATGGGTAAAGCAGTAAAAGGTCATCTTCTTCAGTCTCTCCTGATCACGTTCCCGGACAAGGCGCCAGGCTGCCGCATCCATTTCCTGGTTATCCTGTCCTCTCTCGATAAGATACTGATTGGTAACCACATCCTTCCCGCTGTAAAGCAGGATACATTCCGCAGGATCGCCGTCACGGCCCGCACGGCCTGCTTCCTGATAATAGCCTTCCATGTTCTTCGGCATATTATAATGAATGACATAGCGCACATCAGACTTGTCAATCCCCATTCCAAATGCATTGGTGGCTACCATCACACGACAGCGGTCATAAATAAAATCATCCTGATTGTTCCGGCGTTCCTCATCGGAAAGTCCTGCATGATATCTGGTGGCCGTAATGCCGTCACGGATCAGCTTTCCGCAGACTTCCTCCACCAGTTTTCTGGTGAGACAGTAGATGATTCCACTGTCGTCCGGATGCTCCAGTATGTAATCGTGTACTTCCTTATATTTATCTTTCGGTGTTTTCACTGCAAAATAAAGGTTTTCCCGGTCAAATCCTGTGGTTGTGCAAAAGGGATCCTGAAGCCCCAGAAGTCTTGCAATATCCTCCCTGACCTCCTTCGTGGCTGTAGCTGTAAATGCACTGATTACCGGTCTTTTTGGAAGCTGTGCCACAAACTCTGCAATCTTCAGATAGCTTGGCCGAAAATCCTGTCCCCACTGTGATACACAATGTGACTCATCCACTGCGATCATGGAAATATCCGCACTCAGCGCAAAATCCAGAAACGCCTCTGTGGTAAGCCTCTCCGGTGCTACATAGATGATCGGATATCGTCCTGCCTTTGCATAACGTAAGGCTGTGAAATACTGCCCCTGCGTCAGAGAGCTGTTGAGGTATGCTGCTGAGATACCGGCCTGGTTCAGGCTTCTCACCTGATCCTTCATAAGGGATATCAATGGTGATATCACCAGCGTGATCCCCTTCATCATCAGTGCCGGTACCTGATAGCAGATCGATTTTCCTGCGCCGGTTGGCATCACTGCCAGAACATCTTTTCCTTCAAGAAGTGCATCGATCACTGCTTCCTGCCCTTCTCTGAAAGTATCATACCCGAAGTGGGTCTTTAAAAGTTCCTGTTTCGTCATAAATCGACATGATCCTTTCTGTTACGTTCCCACCGGAACTGTAACGCTTCTCTTTTTCATTGTCGAATCGCTGCTGTTTTCCGAATATATTATTTTAACATATTTACAGATAAATTGCCAATTGATACAAAAAAATCACAAAGCACGCTCTCCCTGTTTTTCCTGTTATAATGCTATAAGAGAAAGAATCTGTTTATACTGTCCCACAGCAGAGGACCATAAATTCACGGAGTACCCGGTCCTCTGTTCAGTAACAGCCAGAATGCTCATAAAAAAAGGGGAGTTGTTATGTGTAAAAGAAAAATAAAAACCATCGAAGCAATTTTTTTCCTGATACTTTTTTCCGTTATTGTGCTCCTGCTTCCCCAGGATGCCCACGCCAGAGTCCGGGTCGTGACCTAAGGAACCACTTCCACCATCCGTGATACCGACGGTGTGATCGAAGATGAGTTTTCAGACATTAATTTCCCGATCAACATCAAAAATGCAAAATCCAGCAAGCCTTCTGTACTCGCCATTTCCGAAAACTATCTTGTCCCAAAGAAAAAAGGGGCAGCCACAGTTACCGCAAACTTAAACGGTGTCAATCGTAAGATCACTATTACCGTAACCACACCGGCCGCCAAACCTACCGTCAAAAATCTTACACTGAACCTAAAGCCCGGAAAAACCATGACAAAAACCTATTTCATTCAGAGCATGGTCCAGTCACCAGAAAAAAGGGATATTTCCGTTAAATGCCTGAAGCTTAACTGGAAATAAGCCGTTTAAAAGGGACGTGCAGCAGTATTGATTCAAAAATCATTACTGTGACACGTCCCTTTTTATTTATACTCTCTGAGCTGTCTATACGTTTTGTTTTTATCCTGTATCCTACAGTACCTCATTCAGCACCTGCAGTCCATACTCCGCGAGGCTGTTATCCTCTTCACCGGTACCGCCGCTGATACCGAGACCGCCGATGATGCTGTCTCCAACCTTCAGGGGTACACCGCCTCCGAATATCACAATATTGTCACTCATTTTTCCAAGGCCATAAAATGTCTGGCCCGGCTGTGCCAGTCTGGAAAGCTCCATCGTGGACATCTTCACTGCCACAGATGTATAGGCCTTTTTTACGGCCATATCAAAGCTTACAAGAAAAGATCCATCCATCACATGAACCGCAACCGGATTTCCATCCGGACTGCATACCGCAATTACAGAAGGCTTGTTTCTTCTCAAAGCTTCCTGCTCGATCCTCTCAATGAGTCGCTTGGCAGAATCCAATGTGATACGACCCTGGATACCCATACGCTTCAGCACTTCCTGGATCATCGCCGTGTTTGCTGCCATACTGTCATTCTGTGCCATTGCCGTATTTCCTCCCGCTGTTGTTGTCACAGTTCCATTCTGCGCATTAAAAGCCTGTACAGCACTTTTCTGCACCATCTGTGGCTCCTGTGCTCTTGCATCCACCGCCGATGTACCCGCTACAACATCTGCACTATTCCCAACAGTTCCTGCAGCTTCTGTCACAACATTCGCTTCAGTCCCGGCAGTTTCTGCCTTTACAGCTCTCTGAACAACTTCAGAAGCTTCATTCTTCTCTTTGATCTTCGCTGCATCCACGTACCTTGCCAGCACATAAAAATAATCTGACAGTCGGTTCATATATTTCTTGGCTCCGGTATCCGATCCAAACTTCACACTGACCAGCGCAAGCTCTCTCTCAGCTCTTCTGGCCACAGCTCTTGTCACATCAACCTCAGCCGCAACCCGGGAATCCCCCGGAAGAATCGGAAGCCTCTCTCCGGAAAAAATCTCTTTCATCCGGCCAATCTCCTCCTCCAGAAGCTCCGTCCGGTCTTCACTGACCTTAAACTCCCGATTATAAGGATCAGAAACCCCATCTATAATCTTCTTCAAAGTCTCCGAGATCTTCTCCAGCATCCGGACAACATCCACATCATCAACCAGAACCCGCACAAGCCCAATATGACTCATCAGCTCCTCAACTGACCCCATCAGACAAATCCGATCATCCGACTTTGAAACATTCTTCGTATGGGAAAGATCCGTCATCCCCTTATCACCATACCCGGTATAAACCTCCATCCCAGCTTAACCTCCCAGCAACTCCTGATAAATAATCCACCCATATCAGACCAATTTTACAATCCTCAACCTGCTACGCATTTCACAAAAAAACGTAACACACCGCAGTCATCCCGTCGTTCAAGCCAAACACAACTACGCATTCCACACATACGTAACACACACCACAATCATTCCGGCAAGCCAGGCGCGGCGTTCACAAACGCGCCAGTCTCCGCCAAAACGTCACACATTCAAGGCGCCCACGGCGCCCCATCGGCACAACGTTCAACCATGAACAACCGCAGCATACAGGCACAAGTCAATACCCTACCGCCCGCCACAGTCAAGCACTCTAAAAAAAGCCCGAGGGGTGTGCAGAGGGGCCGCGGCTTTGCGGCCCCTTTGCTATTTTTTTAAAAAGACCAAAGTTTAGTATAAATCTTAATAATATCCTCTTTCTTCGGTACACGCGGATTTGCCGCTGTGCAGGCATCCGCAAGTGCCATATCCGCCATCTTATCAACCGCCGCAAAATAAGCATCCGGTGTGATCGTCTTCATCTCTTCGATGGTAAGCGGGATATTCATCTCTTTCTGCATAAACTGGATCCAGTTTACAAGAGATCTTACGCTCATAACTTCGTTATAATTGCTCAGTCCAAGAAGATGTGCAATATTGGAATATCTCTTTACTGCCGGAAGATATTCCTTCTGACTTCTGCTGCGTTTGTTGATATTTGCATTATACTCAACAATATGCGGCAACAGCATCGCATTAGCTCTTCCGTGAGGAATATGGAAAATAGCACCCAGCTGATGAGCCATACTGTGAGTAATTCCAAGACCTGCTGCATTGAAGGAAAGTCCTGCCAGACAGGAGGCTACATGCATTTTCTGTCTTGCATGCATATCATTACCGTCAACATATGCACGATAAAGATATACGCCACAGATCTCGATTGCTTTCTCTGCAAGTGCAGATGTAAACTCATTATGGTTGATGCTGACATAAGACTCAATTGCATGAGTCAGAACATCCATACCTGTATCTGCTGTAATCGCAGGCGGAACACTACGTACAAGCTCCGCATCCAGAATTGCCTCATCAGCGGTCAGGCTGTCTGAGATCAGCGGATACTTCACATGTGCTTCTGTATCATTTACAACTGCAAAAGAAGTAACCTCGGAACCGGTACCACTTGTTGTAGGAATGGCAACCAGTCCGACTTTTCCGTAATTGTTGATCTTCAGAGCAAACTCACGGATTGCCTTGGAAGAGTCGATGGCAGAACCACCACCTACTGCAACAATAGCTTCCGGCTGATACTGAAGGAATTTCTTAACTCCTTCGGCAATTTTTCCAACCGGTGCATCCGGAACAACATCACAGAAAATATCAAATTCTTTTCCACCTGCCTGAAGCGGTTTTGTGATCATATCGATCATTCCGCTTTTTACAACAAACGGGTCTGTGATAACAAGGACTCTTTTGTATGGAATTTCTTTCAGTCTTCCCAGGGCATCAGCTCCAAAATGGATGGCTGTTTTCATTTCAAATGTATTCATAGAAACTGCTCCCTCTCGTCAAACCGAAACACAGTTCTCTTTTGTCTGCCTGTGTTCGGATAAAGTAAAGCGGATCTCCGCATTCCGCATACACTGCATGCTCATGAACATAATCGTTTCACAATATATGTTCCGTCTATTTCGGGTAGATGCATTCGATCTTATGCTCGCTGAAATGCTTCAGCCACTTTTCAGACGGTTTTTTTTCTGTGATGATCGTCTCGATATCCCGCAGCTGTCCTGCCACGGAAAAAGCAGTCTGATCAAATTTCGTGCTGTCTACCACCAGAATACGCATTTTTCCGGAATTGATCATGGCTTTTTTTGTTGTTCCAAAGGCTTCTTTGGATTCCATGATCCCCATATCCTCGTTTAGTGCCTTACAGGAAAAAATAACCTTGTCCACATAGTAAGAGCGGATCACTTCCTCGGTTCTGGCACCAAGAAATGCAAGATATCCCTCCTTCATCACTCCGCCGGTAGAAATAATATTCCAGCCGGATACATCAGAGAGCTCCAGAAGGATCTCCATAGAATTGGTAACAACTGTGAGACGTTCTTTTTCTTTCAGAGCCTTGGCCACAAAAACTGCCGTTGTGCTGGCATCCAGAAAAATGTGATCTCCGTCATTCACCATGGAAGCAGCAATCTCCGCCATTTTCTGCTTTCCCTGTACATTCTGGTTTTTACGAATATTAAATGGTAAATCAATACCGACATCTTCATTGATCACCGCACCGCCATAACTCTTTGTGGCAAGTCCTTCTTTTTCCAGCTTGTCCAGATCACGGCGGATGGTTTCTTCTGAGACATTATAAAGCTGGCTTAGTTCACTTACAACAACCCTTTTCTCTTCCTGTAATTTCTCGAGAATCAGATTTCTTCTCTCTAACGCTAGCATAAGATGCCTCCTTTTCAGATGTCATTGCAGGGATATCCTTCAAAAGGATATCCCTCAGATATGAAAAACAATATTAAAGGATCGTATCGATCATTCTCTTGTCCGGATGAGCGATCACTGAGGAATCCATGTACATTCCTTTTTCAGCTACCAGCTCTTTTGCTCTTTCGATAGAAGCCTCTACTGCAGAAACCTCACCGGTAAGAAGCATGTAGGATTTACCGCACATACCCTTGGCGATACGAAGCTCGATCAGATCAACGATAGCTGTCTTAGCTGCCTGATCTGCTGCCTCGATGATAGATGCTGCATCATAGGTCTCAAGAATTCCCAGGGCACTGATCTCCTCAACCTGTGTGGTTCCGTAGATTGCCGGGAAGATGGACTCATGTGGATTGCCCAGTACAAAACTGTCAATACATTTGTCCTCGTATGTTGTTACAGCTGTGTCTACAGCAGCTTTTACTGCGCTTAAATCTCCGGTGATAATTGCAATATATTTTCCCGGACATACTGTCTGCGCCTCCACGATCTCTACTTCAGATGTCTTAACCATGGCATCTGCTGCAGTGATACCAGCTGGTGTGGTTTTAAACTCAATCATTCCGATTGCTCTACTCATTTTGTGCACGTCCTTTCTAATTTCTTGCAATTACAACATGGCGGTCTGTCACTTCTGTAACCTTACCGCTGATGGTTGCATGGATTCCGACACTTAATCCCTGTGCAGGCTGTGCGATCATCTGACCTTCTGTTACCATATCGCCTACATTTACGATTGCCTGTGCCGGTGCACCGATATGCTGGCTTAAGAGAACCTTTACCTTCGATACGTTTACAAGCTCTTCCTGAAGCGGCGCATCCTTATCATATCTGGTAAGTCCCAGACGTGCCATCAGGCGCTCCTCAGGAACCTTACGGTATTCTCTTGACTCCTGTACCGGCTTCGGCTGAACACCCTGAGGTGGTCTGATCCCGGCCTTACGAAGTCCGCCTTTCATATCTGCAAGCAGTGTTCTCGGAGCCAGGCTCTGCGGACACGCATACATCTCGCAGACACCACAGGAGCTGCAGAATGCAGAATTGATATAAGGATTTACATTTCTGAAATCCTGATTGGATGCTGCCATCATGAACATTGCCGGATCGATCGGGTGTCCCAGATTATGTCTCGGGCAAAGATCTGTACATGTATGGCAGTGGCAGCAGATTGATGCTGCTCTCTTCAGATCTATAGAAGAAGTCCGCTGCTTCTTCATGACAATAACATGGTCCTTTGGAAGAACCAGGATTGCATTCGTTGTTTTTGTAACCGGGTCTGAACCATTTCCGATACGTCCCATCATCGGGCCGCCAACGAAATATACAGGATCCTTTACAGTTGTACCGCCTGCCTGGGCAACAACCTCTTCCAGTGTACATCCCAATGGAACCTTCACTGTAACAGGGTTCTCAACCTCAGCAACAACGGAAACATATTTACATGTGACCGGTTTATGTTCTTCTACCGCGCGGTATACATTGTAGAGAGTCTCTACATTAAATACGGCTACTCCCTGCTCGATCGGCAGTCCTCCGGGCCGTACCACACGTCCGGTTGCCTCATAAATAAGAACAACCTCATCACCCATAGGATAAACTTCATCAAGAAGATGGATCTTAACCCTTGGGAATTCTTCGATATGCTGATTTAAAGCATTGATCGTCTGTACATAAGATTTTTTGATTCCGATAATGGCCTGGGAAGCTCCTACCGTCTCCGCAACCATATCGAATGTTTTCATGATCTCGTATGCGTGCTTCTCCAACAACTGTCTGTGAAGTTTCAGTAATGGTTCGCACTCTGCACAGTTCATGAGAATGATTTCTGCTTTGTCTGTCAGCTTCATGTATGTAGGGAAACCTGCTCCACCTGCTCCGACAACACCATTCTCCTGCATAATTTTCTGTAATTCTTTGATATCCATGGCGTTACTCCAATCCTGCACCGTCATCTACGATTCCGACGATTGCGGCATCTACCGGTGCTGTTTCTACGCCGCAGCCAATTCTTGCTGCGCTTCCTTGTGCCACCAATACATATTCGCCGATTCCCGCACCGATGATATCGATGGCAACAATCTGGCTGTGCTCGGCTTTCATATGATGCACCGGCTCCACGATCATGAATTTATTTCCTATCAGTTTTTCACTTTTTCGTGTGGAAACAATACTTCCAACTACTTTGCCTACGATCATATGAGCCTCCGTTTTCTCTATATCCTCCACTGGGGATGCCAGAAACGGCATCCCCGAAGGAGGAATATTATTTGATTATGGTAACTGTATTGCCTGTGGCAATTCTTGCTGCATTTGCTTCATCTGTATCAATATGCATTTCCAGTGTAAAGCTGTCATCAACACGGATCTTAACCTGATTAAAGATCGTTCCGCGCTCATTGTCAGCTTTGACGGAAACAACATCACCATCATGTACACCCGCAGCCTGGGCATCCTTCGGAGCCATGTGAATGTGACGCATAGCCACAATACATCCCTCTTTCAGATAAATGGCACCTTTCGGTCCGACGATGGCGATCGGTGCACTTCCTGCAAGATCACCGGACATACGTACCGGAACCTTCATTCCCAACTTGATCGCATCTGTTGCGGAAACCTCAACCTGTGATTTACTGCGGACAGGTCCGAGGATCCTTACATTCTCGATCGCACGGAGCTTCAATCCCACAATGGTAACTGTTTCATTGGATGCAAACTGTCCGCCCATCAGATCCTTTTTCTTTGTGAGCTGATAGCCTTCTCCGAACAGTGCCTCCACATGCTCCTGTGTCAGGTGAATATGTCTTGCGGAAACTCCGATAGGAACAACGAAACCATTGCCCTTGTCTTCGTTTTTGTTGATCGCATCGATCACCATTTTTGTGATCATTTCAATATTATTCGTTTCCAAGAGTACACCTGCTTTCTTTCGGTTTCATGACTGAACTTAACTCAAAACACACCGGCCGGAAGCCTTAATGGCCCTCAGGCCGGTGCGTTTTGGAACTGATCAGTTAGATTATTTAAGAACCGGAAGGATTTTCTCTACGTCTGTATGAGGTCTCGGAATTACGTGTGTAGCTACAAGCTCTCCAAGTCTGGATGCTGCTGCACTTCCGCTCTCTACTGCAGATTTAACTGCTCCTACATCTCCACGAACCATAACTGTTACAAGACCGGAACCAATCTTCTCTGTTCCTACCAGAGCAACGTTAGCTGCTTTACACATCTGGTCAGCTGCCTCGATAGCTGCTGTAAGTCCTCTTGTCTCAACCATTCCTAATGCTTCCTGTGTCATGATCATATCCTCCTTGTGGATTATAAATGCTTTATTTGTTCTGTTTACTTCTGACTATTTTGGTGCAGCAGCTTATTTTTTGCTGCTGTTTTTGCTTTCCAGTGCTTCTTCCGGATTTTCCTGCTGTTTCTTTTTCCATCGGCTCGCACTCAGCTCAACCAGTTTGACGATTTCCTCGTGGGGATTGGCAATTACCGCATAGCTGGCAGGCTTCTTGATAGCCTGTTCTACTGCTGCATTGACAGCTGCTGTAACTGCTGATACATCGCCTTGTACGATCAGGGTCACCAGTCGTCCGCCCAGCTTACGCTCCCATGACGCCAGCTCAACGTCTGCCGTTTTGCACATGATGTCCAGGGCATTGATTGCCGCAACTACACCAGTGATTTCTATAAATCCATATGATTTTCCCATGAGCGAACTCCTTAACTAATTTCTATTCCTCTCAAAGCCTGAATCAGAGCTTTGGAAGGATTTTCTCTACGTCTGTATGAGGTCTCGGGATCACGTGTGTAGCTACAAGCTCTCCAAGTCTGGATGCTGCTGCGCTTCCGCTCTCTACTGCTGCTTTTACAGCGCCTACGTCTCCACGAACCATAACAGTTACAAGACCGGAACCGATCTTCTCTGTTCCTACCAGAGCAACCTCTGCTGCTTTTGTCATTGCATCTGCTGCTTCGATCGCAGCTGTGAGGCCTCTTGTCTCAACCATTCCTAATGCTTCCTGTGCCATGATTCTATCCTCCTGAATCCTATTCGTTACTTTTTTATCATATATGATTCCGACACTTTTGTAAAGTTAAGTTGCGGAATCCTCTCAATCTTTATCCAGGGCGCTGATCTTCAGCATTTTCTGTGTACCTGGTTCCGGGTTGGGGATTATGTAATGCTGTACCACACCTGTCATGCTCTCTGCGACCTTCATGCCGGCTTCTACCGCTGCTGTGACATCTGACACGCTTCCGCGGTACTTGATGCAGACAAGAAGCGGTACTGGCAGGCTGTCCGCATTCGCCGGTTTATTCTTATCGAATACCTCCAGGTGGACATTTGCAGCCTTGCACCCGGCGTCAGCTGCCACAAAGGCTGTCGCAAGTCCGAAGACCTCCAGAATTCCTACAGCTTCTGCCATGTTGCTTCTCCTTTCCCGTTAAGGTTATTTGTTAACAACCGCGATCTTAAGACCTGTCATTGACAGGTTCTTCTCAAGTGCCTCGTTGATCTCTTCCAGCGGATACTTGTCAGTGATCAGCTCAGACATTGGAAGTCCGATTGCTTTTGCTCTCTTAAGGAAATCAAATGTTGTTGCATAATCTCTGAGGTTGTATACCCAAGAACCAACAAGGTTGATCTCTTTGGAGCAGAGGTCGAAATGCGGGTTGATGGTTGCATCTCCACCGTTGATGAAGAATCCAAGCTCGCAGAGGCCGCCGCCGTTGCGGATGAATTTGTAGATATTGGAATGAGCATGAGGATTTCCAGTACACTGGAAAGCGAAATCTGCAAGATGTCCGCCCTGAGCCTCTTTCACAGCCTCAGTAAGTGCCTCAACACCCTTGAAGTTCATAAAGTTTACAGTTGTAGTTGCGCCCATTCTCTTGGCGAATTCAAGACGCTGCTCGTTTCCGTCTACTGCACAGATGTTGTGAACACCCATTGTATGAAGAACGGCGATACAGATCAGACCGATCGGTCCGCAGCCCTGAACAACAACTCTGCTGTTGAATTTCAGGATTCCTGTTGTTTTTGCTCTCTCTACTGCATGTACAAGTACTGCACATGGCTCGATGAGGATACGGGAGTCAAGATCCAGATCACTTACATTGAAGAATGTGGAACCGAAGCTTCCGCCTCTGATGAAGATGTAATCAGCGAACCATCCGTTGAATTTAACATCATCGTCCGGAAGAAGTCCGTATACGTCAGCGCCGCCTACGTTTTTCTTGTTGAGGTCGAACATTGTGATTTCCGGATCATCTTTGAAGATCATACATGTAACGATCTTATCTCCAACTTTAACCGGTTTGCCAGCTGTATCAACCTTAACGTTTTTACCCATTTTTACGATCTCGCCGGTTCCCTCATGTCCGAGAACTACCGGAATAAGACCAAACGGATCATTTTTGTACTCATGAGCATCTGTTCCGCAGACACCGCATCCCTCAACCTTAACAAGGATGTCGTCGTCACCAACTTCCGGAAGATCATACTCCTGAAGCTCAAAATGTTTCTTCTCTGTCATCATTGCCACTCTTGCTTTTTTAGGAATTGTATTTCCTGCCGGAGCAGCCGGAGCGCTTGCAGCTGCTGCTGCAGGAGCGTTTCCTGTCATGCCGGAGAGAACCTGTTTAACGATTTCTTCGATATTTACATTGTTCATATCCATGATTTATGTTCCTCCTGATCAACGAATGCAAAGGCTGTCTGTCATTACGCAGCGTCTTCTCTTTGTGAATGTGCTTGCGCTTGTAAGTCCCTCACCGGTACGGCTTGCAATGGTAAATGTACAGAAGCCTTCTCCACCGAATCCAAGTGCGGAATAGGACGGGCCGTTCTTTACAAGGATTGCTGTGTCGATTGCTTTCGCATATTTTGTAATGTTATCAATATTCTTGGAATGAATATGTGCGGAATGACGGTTGCCATGCTCAAGCCATACAGCCTGCTCTACAGCGTCATCAAAATCCTTTGCTCTTACGATTCCGAGGATCGGCATCATAAGCTCTGTTGTGATAAGCGGATGCTCCTTCGGTCCCTCGAAGATAATGCAGCGGGTGTTTGCCGGTGCCTGAACTCCGATCATGGAAAGAAGTGTCTTCGCATCACGTCCTACACATTTACGGTTCAGCTTGCCGCCTGCAAGTACAGTTTCAACAAGCTTATCCTGCTCTTCCTTGGATGCAAGGTAGCAGTCATTTTCTGTAAGCATGTAGTGCATTAACTCATCAACTACGGAAGATACTGCAACAACTTCCTTCTCTGCGATACATGGAAGGTTGTTATCGAATGTACATCCGTTTACGATATCCTGAGCTGCCTTACGGATATCAGCAGTAGCATCAACCAGTGCCGGCGGGTTTCCTGCTCCTGCACCGATTCCTCTCTTACCAGAGGAAAGAACTGCTGTTACAACACCAGGGCCTCCTGTTGCTGCGATCAGATGGATATCTTTATGTTTCATCATAATATTGCTTGTCTCAAGGGTTGGTTTCTCAACTGTGACAGCGATATTATCCGGGCCGCCTGATTCCAGGGAAGCCTCATTTAAAAGATTGATTGCGTAAATAGAAGTTTTAACTGCTGCCGGATGTGGGTTGAATACTACTGTATTTCCGCCTGCCAGCATACCCATTGTGTTGCAGAGAACTGTTTCACTTGGGTTAGTGCATGGTGTGATCGCACCGATAACACCAAACGGTCCCATCTCGATCAGAGTCAGTCCTCTGTCTCCGGACCATGCAGTTGTTGTAATGTCTTCTGTTCCAGGTGTCTTGTCTGCTACCAGGTGATGCTTCAGGATCTTATCTCCCACATTACCCATACCAGTTTCCTCAACACCCATACGTGCCAGTACTTCCGCATTTTCTTTGATCTTCTTGCGGATGCAGGTGATGATCTTTTCTCTCTGGTCCATAGACATTGTCTTAACTACCAGCTGAGCCTTCTTGGCTGCTTCGATAGCATCATTCATATCCTTGAAAACGCCATGTTTTCCGGCCGGAGCATCTGCAATCTGCATCTTTGCCATAACTTCCTGTACAATTTCCTGTACCATATTCTCACTTATTGGCATGAGATTGTCCTCCTTAATTATTCCGTCAAAAGATTATTTCAGGCCAAGCTGAGCCATAACCTGTTTTGTGATCTGAGCAACAAGCTCTGCATCATTCTTTGCTGCATCTGCTGCAGGAGCTGCATCTTTATCACAATCACAGTCTTTTCCAACGAAATCATACTGATATCCTGGGAACTGTTTGTAGTCCTCACTGTGGCATGCACCACCGCAGTTGTGGCAGTTCTTGCCGTCTTTGTTCAGGCAGAGGCTTGCCGGATGTTTACCAGGCATACCAAATTTACGACGGATCGCATAGAGTTTCTCGATGTTCTCTTTGTCGAATTCCTTCGGTCCGCCAAGGAGCTTGGTCTGATACAGAAGCTGTGCGTAGAACTCTACAGACTCCATCTTCATGTATGCAGCGTTAAGGTCTGTGCTCCATGTAAGTGCTCCGTGGTTCTCAAGAAGTACTGCATCAAAGTATGGAAGGTATTTCTCAAGGTTGTCCGGAATCTCCATTGTGGAAGGTGTACCATACTCAGCGATCGGAACACATCCAAGGGCGATAACTGCCTCCGGCATGATCGGCTGTGTAAGCGGAATACCTGCGATTGCGAAAGATGTTGCATAGATCGGATGAGCATGTACAACAGATCCTACGTCCGGTCTCTTCTCATATACTCTCATGTGCATCTTGATCTCAGATGATGGTTTGAATCCCGGGTTAGCCTGGATTACATTACCCTTGCCATCTACTTTACAGATGAACTCTGGTGTCATGAATCCTTTGGATACACCAGTTGGTGTGCAAAGATATTCATTCTCAGCTACTTTAACAGAAAAGTTTCCGTCGTTAGCTGCAACCATGTTACGGTTGTAAATTCTCTTACCGATGTCACAAAGCTGTTTTTTGATTTCAAACTCGTTTACCATGCTTAATTTCCTCCTTGAGCATTGGATTGCACTATTTTGTTTCTGAGAACATTTTACCCCATACCACAAAATAAGTCAAGGACAATCCGTTGTTTTGTGTTGGTTTCTTGTTGTTTTTTATGTTGTTTTTATTGTTTTTTATATTTTCTGTTTGCAAAGGATCTTTTTTCTGTAATCCCGTATCTCTCAGCCGCCGATCTGGCAGTCCAGGCCGCATACCGCATGCACTGCATTCTTCAGCATCTGCATATGTTCTGCTGTGGGCGGAAGGATTCCTTCCATTAAATAGGGTCTGCCAAGTCCTTCATATTTATCCTGTCCCAGCCTGTGATACGGAAGAAGATGGATCTTGTTTACGCCCGGAAGGGATGCTGCAAATCTTGCGATCGCCTGGATTTCTTCCACAGAATCATTAAATGTGGGGATCACCGGAACGCGGATCACCAGCCTGGTTTTTCCGTAGAGCGCAACCCTTCTTGCATTCTCCAGCATCAGTCCGTTGGCCCGTCCTGTGAATTCTTTATGTTTTTCCTGATTCATATGCTTGATATCCATCAGATATACATCCAGATAGGGAAGTACCTGTTCAATCTTTTCCCATGGGGCACAGGCCATACTTTCTACCGCTGTGTTGATCCCTCTCTCCTTTGCCGCGCGGAGAAGATCTCTGGAAAAGTCCGCCTGACACATACATTCCCCTCCGGAAAGGGTGATCCCGCCTCCGGAACGGTAATAATAGGCACGGTCCTTTTCCACCTCTTCGATCATTTCACGAACTGTCACGTCGCGGCCGATCACTTTATCTTCTCCCAGAACCTTCATGTTCTGGATCCGGTATTCCTGTGATTCCGGATTACAGCACCAGCGGCAGCGGAGAACGCAGCCCTTCAGGAACACGATGGTACGGATACCCGGTCCATCGTGTACTGAATATTTCTGAATATCAAAGATCCTGCCCTTTGTATCCAAATAGTCCATACGTTACTCCTTTAGAAGCCCTGCTCTGTTCTTCTGATGATATCATCCTGCAGAGATCTGGAAAGTGTAGTGAACAATGCGCTGTAGCCTGCAACACGTACAACCAGATGTTTGTACTTCTCAGGATGTTTCTGTGCATCCAGAAGTGTTTCTCTGTCAACAACATTAAACTGCATATGCATGCCCTTCTGATCAAAGTATCCTCGGATCAATGCCACGAATTTCTCCAGTCCTTCTCTTCCTGCAAGTGCTGACGGATGGAATTTCTGATTAAACAGTGTTCCGTTGGATACGATAAAATGATCCAGACGTGATACAGAAGTTGCCGCAGCTGTCGGTCCCTTCACATCCTTGCCGGCTGACGGGGAAACACCATCTGCTACCGGAGTATGTGCGTAACGGCCATCCGGTGTTGCACCGGTCTGTCCGCCAAGCGGAACATTTGCAGATACAGGATAAAGTCCCGCCTGATAATGTCCGCCTCTTGGGTTCATATATTTCTGAAGCGGTCTTGTGTAAGTATAAGCCACATCTCTTGCAAAGTAGTCCACATCCGGGATATCATTTCCAAATTTCGGAACCTCATCAATCATCTTGTGGATCTCTTCGAATCTTGCCTTCTTCTCCGGAGATGGCTCTGTTCCGAGAGCTGCTGTCATAACAGCTGTTGCGGTCTGCTCATTTACACTGATGCCATTCTCCTGGAGCTTCTGCATAACGATGGTGGTGATATCTGCTGCAGCCTGTGCATCGATACCCTTGCCGTAGTTCCATGCCAGAGCCTCCTTCAACTCCTCCATGGTCATCTTCTTTTCTTCATATACAAGCTTGCGGATCGCATACAGAGAATCTGCCATGTTTGCAATACCAAATCCCTGAGGACCTGTAAAGTTATAAACAGCTCCGCCTTCCTGAACGGATTTGCCTCGTTTCAGACAGTCATCCACCATACAGGAAAGGAATGGAAGCGGACATCTCTCCGCATGTGCCACATCAATGGCATTATCAGCATTTACAAGCAGGGAAATGAAATATTCCATCTGTTTCTTATATGCATCATAGAACTCATCGAAGCTCTTCATCTCTGTGACATCGCCGGTCTGGACACTGATCTGTACCCCTTTGTCCATACCATTGGAGAAAACCATCTCCAGCGGACGACACATGTTAAAGAATGCAGCGTCATGCCAGCCCTCTGTCTTACCTGCCTTCTGCGGTTCTACACAACCGATGATGTTATATTCTCTGGCATCTGCAAGAGAAAGGCCACGGTTCTGCAGTGCAGGAATGATAACCTCATCATTGTAATAAGCCGGGAGTCCGATTCCTGTTCTTGTAAGCTCTGCAGCCTTGATCAGGAATTCATGCGGAGATCCGTTCCATACTCTTACAGAAAGAGACGGTGCCGGAAGATGCACATGCATAGACGCCTGGATGCACATAAAGGAGAGATCATTGGTCACATCCTCGCCATCCTTGTTCTGACCACCTGCGATCAGGTTCTGGAAAAGGCTGTAGCCTGCAAAACCCTCTGCAGATGCAGCATCACGACATTTATTCAGGTCGTTTAATTTTACCCATATACAGTCCATCAGTTCCTGGGCAAATTCTCTGGTAAGATTGCCTGCTTCCATATCACTCTTGTAATACGGATACATATACTGGTCAAAACGTCCCGGAGAAATAGAATGTCCGCTGCTTTCCATCTGGATCAGCTGCTGTACAAACCAGAAGGACTGGCACGCCTCATAGAAGTTACGGGCGCCCTTTGCCGGTACGTGTGTACAATTGGATGCGATCTGAAGGAGTTCCTGTTTTCTGGTCGGATCCTGACACTGATATGCCATCTGTTCTGCGAGCTCGGCATAGCGATGTGCATAGTCAATAACTGCCTGACAGCTCATGATAACTGCTTCCAGGAAACGGGATTTCTTTGCGTAATCACCATCTCCTACATTACACTCATCCAGTTCCTTCTGAGCTTTGGCAATGATTCCTTCATAACCGATTGCCAGAACTTCTTCATATTTAACGGTTACGTGTCCTACACCATTGTAGAAATAGTTTCCGGGTGTAAAAATATTGTGGTCAATGGCAAGAATCGCTTCCGGTGCCATGTAGGAGGTTGCAAGCTCACTGGTAGTCTTACCTTTCCAGTATTTATGTACCTCACGGAGCTCCGCCTTGGTTTCCTCCGCAATATAAAATGGATCGGCTGTTCTGGTAGCCACTGTATCCAGCTCGTCCTCCAGCCACTGGAAAGAATACTCCGGAAACGTCTGACATCCTCTCGGCGCCAAAGTGCTGCTTCCGACGATCAGCTCCTCATCACGGATGATGATTGGAATGTTGTGCAGGATGTGGGCAAATGCCTTGGCCCTGCGGGTGATGATCGGCTCGTCTTCTGTTGCTTTGTAAGACTCTGTGATCAGTTTTGCTCTGGCAGATTCGATCACCGGCATCTTTGCATAAAGATTATCTACAAGATGTGTGATCCTGTCTGTTTTCGGAACATCTGCTATATGAAATTTCTCCATGATTCTCCTTTCTCATAACCGGTTGTTTCTGGTGATCTGTCTGCCTCTGCGCTTCCAGAACCGCTCCTGTCCGGCTATGTGCTCATGTAGTTTTATTATACCTTACCCCTACTTCGATGTCAACGAAATCCAACATGTGTTTCTAGCTGTTTTTGTGGTTTTTATCGGTTGCACCCTGTTGATTTTATTTGTTTTTTGTATTTTTATGTTTTTCTCTATTGACTTTGCTTTTCTGCTCTGCCATACTTGGATTTATATAGAAATTCCTTTGTTTTTCAAAAAAAATTTATACAAAGCGGACATTCACATTCCGCTCTGTCATATGTTCTCAAACAGTAAAAGAGGTGTATTTTTATGTATCTTTCTGATATGCATACCCACTCCATCGCCAGTGGTCACGGCACGGAATGTACCATCACCAACATGGCACGTGCAGCTGCTGAGAAAGGTCTCCGGCTTCTCGGGATCACTGATCACGGTCCCGGCACTCTTGCAGCCGGAACTTCCTCCTATTTCCGCAGCCTTACCTATTCTCCTAAAAAACATTTCGGTGTGGAATTACTCTACGGAATTGAACTGAATATCCTTGACCGCAGCGGAACGGTAGATTTAGATCAGGAATTATTATGTAAACTTGATTACGCCATTGCCAGCATGCATGCCTGGAATTACCGCTGCGGTACCAGAGCCGAAAACACAGAAGCTTTTATCAATGTAATGAAAAACCCCTGTGTGAAGATCCTCGGACATAGTGATAACACTCATTACCCGGTTAATTATGATGCGCTTGCAAGGGCTGCCAGGGAAACCGGCACGATCTTCGAGATCAACGAAGCTTCTCTTGCACCTTATGGCTATCGTGGCGACACAAGAGAAAACTGTTTCGAGATCCTTCGATGCTGCCGCAAATATGATCTGCCGCTGCTTCTTTCCAGTGACAGCCATGGCCCGGAGCATATCGGAGATTTTACCTGTGCTGCTGAGTTTGTTCATCAGGCCATGTTTCCGGAACAGCTGATCCTCAACAACCAGCTTCCCAGACTCAAGGTTTTTCTCCAAACCAGAGAATGATCTTCTGTATTTTTTCCGACAGATAACAGCTATTGTCCACCCCAAAACAAAACAGGCCAGTTCAAACACAGGAATATACATTTTCCTGTATCTGAACTGACCTGTTTTTTATTTTTCCCGCTGCTTCCGTACAATTTCCGCAAGCTCGCTATATTTACCTGTAACATATCCGAAGTTCTCTCTTCTGTGAGGAAGCTTGCATTCGGTGCAGTCTTTGATCCCGCTTTCCGTAAAGCGAAAATTACCACCACATTTATCTCCCAGTGCATATAAAGGACAATAGCAGAACAGACAGTTGAAGTTCTCCGGATCTGCTCCTTTATGGCATGGAAAGTACTCACATTTTTTGTGGCTGAAGTAAGAGTATTCTTTGCCTTCCCAGTATGGCTTCTCCATGGCTCTTTTCTCCTCTCCTGACATAACCACGCATAAATTTTCCTATAAAAAAAGAGGTAGCGATGCCACCCCGGGGTAGAAATATAATCCGTTCATGAGTGCGCGGAGGGAACGAATGTATCCGGAGTAGTATCGCCTGCCATTTAATCATGTATAATTCATATGAACAGGCGCATTCCATAAAAAAATGCCTACTCTCGTAAAAAAGTAGACAACGTCCCAGGGGTGCGGAGTCCCTGAAATGGTTGTTACACTTTACACGGAAGTTTAACCTCGCCATAACAAGCAGGTTTCCTGGCTCCGGGATCATGACTCCTCTCTCCTTCTCATACATACGTACAATGGACTATGAGATTTGCTCCTCCGTTACAGTGACCGGATCGCTCAGGTTTCACACCTGATTCCCTTTTCTGCGGACCTCTGATAATCAATATATAACTGTCAGCCATCCTCAGCACTTGCTATGTTCAATATGGAATTATACTGACATCATAATAACATCCTGTTAATTATATGTCAATACTATTTTCAATATTTATATATTTATGAGCATATTTTGTTGCTGTTTACTCCGTTCCATGGGTTTTCAGTGTTTTTTACGACGTCAAAAACAGCCCGACAAACTGCTGTCGGGCTGCTGTGTTTTTATTTTCTGTTGTACGTTCTTATTATACAAGACGTCTTACAGATACAATTGTTCTGTATGTAGCATCATTGCTGATCTTGATCCCGTCCTGAGAGTTCGATGCATGAACGATCTGGCCATTACCCATGTAAATAGCCACGTGTCCGCCATAGCAGATCAAATCTCCCGGCTGTGCATCTGCGTAGGATACTTCTGTACCTGCATTCTGCTGCTCATAGGATGTTCTCGGAAGGCTGACTCCGAAGTTCGCATAGACACTCTGTACAAATCCGGAGCAGTCTGCACCATTGGTAAGGCTTGTTCCGCCCCATACGTAAGGATTTCCTACAAACTGTGTAGCATAATTCACAACAGAAGATCCTGAACCGCTGCTGTAAGAAGAACTGTCACTGTCTGAGGATGTGTCCTCTGCACTTTCTTCGGATGCATCTGTGCTGTTATCGTAATCTGCGTCTGCATTATCCTCTGTATTCTCAGTATCCCCGGACGCATCATCATTTTCACCATTGTCTGCATCTTCATCCACATGCTCGGTGTCATCCTCTGCAGTATCCTCATCTGTATTCTCGATCACGTTGCCGTCCTCATCGTACTGTACATCTTCGCTCTCGTCCGCCTCATCCTGCTGTGCTTCCTGCTCTGCCTGGCGTCTTGCTTCCTCTTCTGCCTCAGCCTGTGCTCTCGCTGCTGCTTCAGCCTCGGCCTGACGTCTTGCCTCTTCCTCTGCTGCAATACGCTCAGCCTCTAATCTCTGAAGCTCTGCAGTCTGCTCTGCAAGAAGGTTTGCATAATCTGTAGCCTGCTGCTGTGCGTAGGCGATCTCATTATCATAATCTGCGGATGTGGCACGCTTCTCATCCAGCTGTGCCTGCAGGTTCTGGGACTCTGCTTCATATTCCTGCTTCATCCCCTCCAGCTCTGCCTTCTCCTGTGTGTACTGTGCTTCCAGGTTTGCCACCTGCTGGATCGTATTGGAATATTTTTCAAGGCTCTTACGGTCCTGCTCATAAGTCTTCTGTGTGTACTCTGCTCTTGTAAGAAGGTCAGACAGGTTCTCTGCATTCAGCATCATCTGGAACCATGCATCGTCTCCACCCTTCTCATAGAGATACTGGATACGTTTCTTCATTGCCTCATACTGTTTCTGCTTGGCATTTTTGGCCTTCTCAAGGTTGGTCTGTGTAGATGCAATGTCGGCTTCCTTATTGGAGATATCTCCTTCCAGTGTCTGGATCGAAACCATCACGTTTACAAGATTGGCATCAAGAGTTGAAATCTCGCCTTCAATCTGTGACTTCTGTGAGGAAAGCTCATCCAATCTGGAATAAGTCGCATTCAGCTGTTCATTGGTCGCATCCATCTCCTGCTGAAGTGCTGCCTCATCTTCTCTTGTTGCGCTTACGCTGACTACCTGTGCTCCGCTGATGATGAGCGCCAGTGTCAGACATAATATCCTTTTCTTCATGACTGTTCACCCTCGCAATCTGATTCTAATTTAATACAGCGGATCTGACCATCCGCTTCGTTGGTTTTTTGTAATACTTTTGAAATATCTTGTTTCAATCTTTTTATATATTAACACAGTGTTATTTGGATTGCAAGGATTTTCTATTAATTAGTTTAAAACTTTGTAACATTTATTAATGATTTTGACATCAAAAAGGAGAACCTGTGATATCTCAGGTTCTCCTCGCATGTTTCTTATAGTCATTTATTACATATAAATTTCTTTCCGCGTATTTCCGATCAGAAAAGATCTGCAAGGATCTGGTTGGCTGTTTTCTTCAGATATCCGTTAGGATCGGAAAGTGTGCTTCTGTTCCATCTGAAGTATGCACCGTTTCGGATATAATTACCGCTGGATTCATGATAATCATATTTGCTGACTCCAGGATACCTGGACATGTAAGTTTCTGCCAGCTTGATCGCCTGGCTTCCGTAAGTTCCGCTTGGTGTCGGTGTTCCGGAAATCTGTACGCCGGCATTCGGTGTACAGTGGAGAATCACAACACTCTTATCCGAACACTGTCCGAGAACGATCCAGGTATGTCCGCTGTTGTATCCGATATCTCCCGGATAAAGCTTCCAGTTTGAGCTTGCCAGCTGAGACTGGGAAACGATGGTTCCCATTCCCTTACCGGAATATAAAGATCCAATATCTCCGGAAACAGTAGTATACTGGGGTCCGCCGGATCTGCTCTGCATGATCTGATATACAGACCATCCTACAAAGCCGGAGCAGTCAAGGCCCTTCTGTTCTGTAGCTTCACTGAGATCCATATAATATCTATAATTATAGGAGCTGGAATTGCTGTCATACCACTGTTTCCATTTTGGACTGATGCCCTTTCTGGTCGCATCTGACCAGTTGTGGCCGCCACCCCATACGTAAAGGGTCTTTCCTACCGGAAGTAATGCATTGGCGAGGAAATTCTTGATGGTCCTGGAGCTTGTAACTGTAGCAGTACCCGGGTTGGTATCCAGGACACCATTGCTGCCAAATGTATACTTCTTGCCATCGATCGTCTTCGTTCCCGTAGCCATGACACCGGTTGACGGATCAAAATAATATTTATATCCTTTTTTGGAATTTGTGACCCATCCGGTAGCCATCACGCCGCTCTTGCTGTAAAAATAATAGGTATTGCTGCCGATCTTCTTGAAGCCCTTATACATAGCTCCCGTGTTTGGATCAAAATAACGCTTCTGCTTTTTCTTATTCGTTGCCCAGCCCTTTGCCATAAAGCATTTGCTGGTAAAATATCTGGTCACATTCTGCTTGTCTGTAAGGAATACGCTTCTTGCAGCAGCGCCACTGCCGCTGTAGAAATAATATTTCTTATTACTGATCGTGGCCCATTTCGTTGTCATATATCCGCTGGTAGGATTAAAATAGCGGGTATTGTTCTTGCTGTCTGTAAGCCAGCCTGTTGCCATATAGCCCTTGACACCATTGACATTATAAAAATATCGTTTACCCTTGGAATCCTTAGCCCAGCCCTTCATCTGTACGCCTGTGGATTTATTAAAAAAATATTTCTTCCCGTTCAGTGTAAGCCAGCCTTTTACCTTCTGGCCGTTCTGATAATAATAGGACTTTCCTTTTTCTGTTTTAAAGCCGTTTTTGGTCGCAGCCTGTACATCTGTTGCCGTTGTATGTACAGTTGCTCCGGCTGCAAAGAACATCAGAACAAAAAAAAGTCCCCAGAGTTTCCATTTTCTGCTTAATTTTCGCATACATACCTTCCTTTGATAGATAGATCATTGATATTTACTATTTCTTAAGTCCGGCTGATCGTAAACATTACAATTTTGTTACAATTTTACGTCCATATTATATAACATTCTTTACAGTCCGTCAACTCTTTCCTTTTCTTTCAGAAAAAATGTTATCCCGGTATTACCAATGTTGATTTTATGCAGAAAAAATCCCCGAAACATCAGAAATATTCACTGATGCTCCGGGGATATGATCCTTTATGCAGTTTTGCTCCTGTCTGCTACAGATCTGTTACAGATCCTTACAGAAATTTTTTGCGAAGCTCTGCTCCGTCAAGGGCACTTAAATATGCAGGTGCAACATCAAATACTGTCTTGCAGCCCTTCTGTCCTTCCTGGTTCATGCGGTATGCAGCTCTTGCATAGGCAACGATCACAGAAGATGTGAACTCAGGATTGGAATCCAGCTTCAGGCTGTACTCGATCACATGGCTGTTCTCATTGTTCCAGCCTGTTTTTCCACTGCGGATCACAAAACCGCCGTGTGGAATACCGCTGTGGTCACGATCCAGCTCTTCCTGAGAAATGAAATGTACCGTTGTATCATACTCGTCAAAGTAATTCGGCATGGTCTTGATCTCTTCCTCGATACGTGCAAGATCAGCACCCTCCTCAGCAACTACGAAGCACTCTCTTGTATGTTTCTGACGTGTAGTAAGCTCCGGATTTTCTCCGTTTCTTACTGCCTCAAGTGCAGCTTCTACCGGAATGGTGTACTGCTTTGCATCCTTTACGCCTTTGATGCGGCGGACTGCATCAGAATGTCCCTGGCTGACACCCTTGCCCCAGAATGTGTAGTCGTTTCCATTTGTAAGGATCGCATTTGCATACATACGATTCAGAGAAAACATTCCGGGATCCCAGCCTACGGAAATGATTCCTACATGTCCACTCTCTGTTGCTGCCTTGTCAACATTTGCAAAATGCTCCGGGATTTTCTTATGTGTATCAAAGCTGTCCACAACATTGAAATATTTTACATACTCCGGTGTCTGAACAGGAAGATCTGTCGCACTTCCTCCACAGATGATCAGGACATCGATCTCATCTTTCAGCTTCTCTGCGTCTTTTACAGAATAAACCTTTGCGGTCTCTGTAAGGATCTTTACAGTCTCCGGATCACGTCTGGTAAATACTGCAACCAGCTCCGTATCCGGATTATGCTTGATGGCGCACTCCACGCCGCGTCCCAGGTTTCCGTAACCTAAAATACCAATTCTTATACTCATAATGATTTCCTCCTCTTTTTCTCTGCAGTATGTCATTTTCCGGACAGCACTGTGGATTTCTGTCAGAAAAATTCCTCTGCGATCTATATCGCAAAACGGATCTGCCTGATCCGCCTTACAATCATATGGACATGCTGCCTCAGGATATTCCGATTCTCAGTTCCGGGATATCGATGACCGCTTTGTTTCTGCATCAGCAGCAGAAAAAGCCGCCCGGCCAGCACATGAAACAGGCCATGGTCCTGCAGCAAGCATCACACATATCTCCTCCTGCGGTCGGCATTCCCCCAAAGGGATCCTGTCGCTGCTGATACCAGCCGCCACCGCCTTCCATTCTCTGGAGTAACATACGGTACTGCATATTATCCGGTTCCTGACGGACTGCCTCACGGATCTGATCCAGAGCTGTTACATTATTTCCCATTCCCATATTTGCCATAGCAGCCAGGTAATACCATTCTCCATTTTTCTGACCAAGAGAATCCAGTACATTCATAGCTTCCTTAAAATGACCGCTCTGCACATAATTGGCGGCCGCCCTTCTGCGCATACTTTCCTCATCCTGATAGGCACTAGAACCGGCATTTCCATAATTTCCAAAACCACCGTAATTTCCGTAGCCGCCGTAACCATTCTGGGAACTGCTTCCGTACTCACGCTCTTTCATGATCTGCTCGTAAGCCTGCTGCACTTCTTTGAATTTTTCTTCGGCCTGATCCTTATTCGGGTTATTGATATTGGCATCCGGGTGATACTTTCGGCTCAGCTTCCGGTATGCCTTTTTTATTTCATCATCAGATGCGTTTCTGGGAACTCCCAGCACGCTGTATGGATCTAACATCTTTTCTCTTTCTCCCGTTCTTCCCTGCGCTTCTGTCCGATTGCCGCAAAGCGGCACCAGACGCCGGAATATAAAATATTTCGAAGGATATCTCCGTATCGGATGATCGGCAGCTTTTCAAATTCTCTGCAGCATTCTGCAAGCATCATCATAAGAAGCCGACGTACCTCTTCCTCGAACCCTTCTATCTTATGTTTTTCAAGGAAAGGATTGTAATTTCCGTTTTCTGCATCTTTTTCCACATCATCATAAGCATCCAGGATGTAGATAAATTTTCCGAGATAAAATCCCAGACGGCGCAGGGACGATTCCCAGACATCCTTACGGAAGGCCAGAATCTCTTCCATGATATGTCCGGAACACCCGGCTACACGGTCCACATCGGTTTCCCTCTGTTTTTCCAGGGAAGAAAGCTCCTCCAGTGCGCTTCGGATCCTTTGGATCTTCTCCGGATAATCAGACATATGCATATTTCCGCAATTCTTCAGAATTCTTGCATATGCATAGTGCAGTGGTTTGTGTTCATCCTGCCAGTCATCCATACATTTGTAATAGGTAAGGATCACATTCATATCCGCACAGTACTCAGTTACTGTATTTTTACGTACCGGCTGGGGCTTCAGCGGATGGACCACACACCTGGAAGTTCCCTTCTTCGTTGGCGGTTCATAAAGGGCGCTTAAAAGAAGGACCACAAATGTCATATCATAAGTCAGTGATATCTGCCCCGGTATCCCGTATCTCTCCCGAAGTTCTCTGCAAAGGCCGCAGTAAAAAGAACGGTACACATCAAAATCCTTGAATTTTATTTCCGGTTTATTAACGGTCACATATCCGAACATGTCAGCTCCTTTTTACGAATTTTGTGTGGCATTTCGGACATTCGATCTCGATCTTGCCCTTTCCCTTTGGAATACGTATCTTCTGTCCACAGCCCGGACAGCTGTAGATGTGATGGGTCTTTCTCTGCTTCATCAGATTCTTTTCTTTATTGAAGCGAAAACGGAACTTCGACGTCATCTGAAGGAATTTCTGATTTTCGGCATAACGCTGCTGGATATTTCTGGAAAAAATACGTATATATGCATATACGATCGCTGCGACCCCGAGAATGTCAAGAGTGCTGCCGGCAGTTCTGCTGAATATATTGGCAAACATTGCCAGAATGATCAGAACCAGTGCAGCTCCCATGGTAAACCTGGAAAGATCATCCACTCCATAACGTCCCTGCATAAATTTATTGAATTTGTCTCTCATATGATCTGCTTCTCCTTTTCACTGCCATACGGCACTGCCAAAAAATTTCCGTAAAAAAATCCGGATGGCAGTTCCTAACGGTCATTACATACCTGGAAAATGTAGAATTTCAGATAATAGGATTCGTCAGCTGACCAGAGGATCGGATGATCCGGTGCTTGTGTACGGTACTCTACCTGGCGCAGTCTCTTATGGACATTCTTCGCTGCCTGACCGATGGTCTGTGTAAACAGCTCATATGTCATAAAATGAGAGCAGGAACAGGTCGCCAGAAATCCGCCGTCCTTTACAAGACGCATTGCACGGAGATTGATCTCACGGTATCCCTTGATAGCATTTTTTACAGAGCTTCTGGATTTCGTAAATGCCGGAGGATCCAGTACCACAACATCAAATTTCTCTCCCTTCTCCTCAAGCTCGGGAAGAAGCTCAAAAACATCCTCACAGAGGAATTTCACTGTTCCGTCCAGGCCGTTCAGACTGGCGTTTCGTCTTGCCTGCAGAACTGCAGTTTCCGATGCATCCACACCGAGAACACTCTGTGCCCCTGCAATTCCCGCATTCAGGGCAAAAGAGCCGGTATGTGTAAAGCAGTCCAGAACCTTCGCCCCCTTGCAGAGCTTCTGGATAGCAAGACGGTTATATTTCTGATCCAGGAAAAATCCGGTCTTCTGCCCGTCCCTGATATCTACTTCATATTTCACACCGTTCTCTTCAATCTGAACAAGTGTCGGAAATTCTTCTCCGATAAATCCCTTGGTAAGTTCCATTCCCTCCTGGCGGCGTACCTTTGCATCACTTCGCTCATAGACTCCGCGGATCCGGATTCCATCCTCAGCAAGGACTTCCTTCAGTGCATCTATGATCATTTCTTTAAGACGGTCGATTCCCAGTGCAAGAGACTGTACAACAAGCACATCTGAAAACTTATCCACAACAAGACCCGGAAGAAAATCTGCTTCTCCGAAGATCACACGGCAGCTTCCGGTATCTACTACCTTCTTACGATACTCCCATGCGTCGCGGACACGTTGTTTCAAAAATTCCGGACTGATCTCTGTACGCTCATCTCTGGTAAGCATACGGACTGTGATCTTGGAATTGGTGTTGATAAATCCTCTTCCCATCGGATATCCGTCAAAGTCCCGGACCAGAACGATATCTCCGTTCACAAAACTTCCCATGATGCTTGCGATCTCATTGTCATATACCCAGAGGCCTCCTGATTTCAGGAATCTGCCTTCGCCTTTTTTTAATGTTACTACTGCCAGGCTCATAAATTCTACCTTTTCCCTTTCTCGTTTCCCTGTCACGGTTTGCGATGTATGAGTCCACAAAACCGATTTACGGTCAATTTTATCACAGAAAAATCCATTTTTCCAGTGCTTACACAAATCCTTGTCGTAAATCACAAAATTTTCATGATATCTTTCCGGCACGACAAAAATACCGCAGCAGAGGTTGTTTTCTCTGCTGCGGCGTATTCATCTCTTTTTCTGCTGATCTTTTATTCTGCTGCGGATTCCTCGGAAGCGTCCGTGTTCTCGCCGTAAAGACCTGCCAGATATTTCATGGTTTCTTTATAAAGTGTCTGCTTATCTTCCTGGGGAACATCTGCAAGAATAGCAGCTGCCACGTCTGTGGCATCTGTGTCATCTGTGTCATCCTGGGAACTTTCAATACCGAACAGCTTCTTCAGCTTCTGATCCATCATATTCAGCTCTGTACTCTGATATTTCTCTGTACCATCTGCCTCATAGGATTCTGTACCATCCTTCAGAATGTCATAATAATCCTTCTCAACAGTTTCTGCCACACTCTTCGCTGTCTGCTCATCCAGTATTACAGTTGCCACTGCCTCTGTATCTTCCGTTGCAGCAAGAAGGGATTCTGCATCGCCCTCATACTCGCCTTTTACAAAGAGGACAAATTTGTCATAATTGTTCTTTGCTTCTTCGCTGAGCACAGAAGTATCGTTTTCTGCACTGTCTGCCTGGTCTGAGCTGTCTGTACTTTCTGAAGATTCTGTGTCTTCTGTTGCCTCCGGGATTCCGGTTTCATCGGATGCACTATCATCTGTGCTGTTCTCGTCAGAAGCACTTTCGTCTGTGCTGCTCTCGTCCGATGCACTATCATCTGTGCTGCTCTCATCAGAGGTACTTTCGTCTGTACTGCTTTCGTCCGAGTTTTCCTCATTGCCATAGGTTCCGTCGTCGGTAGCATCCGGAATTCCGGTCTCATTGCTTGTATCCTGAGAATCTGCTCCTGTTTCTTTCTCAAGACCCGGGTCTTCTGTGGAGCTCTGGATCACATCGTCCCCAAGAATGCTGTCATTTACATTGTTGACGATATCATCTGAAGAATCTTCATCCACATCTACGGTGTCATCACTGCTCTCTCCATCCAGTGTATCATCAGAGGAAGAGGCCTGGCCTGTGGTATTGGCATCTACCTGCTCCAGTGTTTCCTTCACATCATCATAATTGTAATCCTGCTGTGCGATCTGTCCCAGAAGAGACACGATCCTGTCAATATCGTCCTGGCTTATGGAAATATTGTTCTGCTCAGCCACATTGATGACAATATTCTGGATCTCATCTGCATTCTGTACTCCGTTCTGGATCACATCCATCTTAGACTGATTTACAACTGTTGTCGCCTCATTTTTACCAACCTTATCTGCAAGTTCACCGGTGGTTACGATCTCCTGGTTGGCAAGCTTCGTCTTGGTCTCATCCAGCTTCTCTCCACTGGCCTTCTCATATGCCATCTGAATACCGGTAAGTGCACCTGTTCCTGATACTTCCATCGGGCAGGCAGCAACTACTTCACAATTCTTCACACCGGATGTGGAAAGTGTGGTTGCGATCATATTACCTGTCACCCAGTTCAGATTTGCTGTGCGGACCTTGATCCCGCCGGACTGTGTAGGCTTCACATAAGCACAGCTCAAAGTTCTGGAACCGATCTGGGACTGTGGCGCGATATTATCCAGGTGTTTATGCTCATCCTCATTTGTAATGGTCATCACCTGCACCTGATCGGAACTTACATTAAAATATTTCATCATTGTCTGCTTCTGAGCATCCGTAAGATCTGCTCCAAGTGTTACTACCTTCGATGCATCTGCAAATACGGGATTTACACTCCCTGCCACAAGGCATGCACTGCAGAGCAGAGCTGCGATCATGTTTCTTTTTTTCATTGATCTTCCCTCCATATATTTTTTCGGATTGATTGTATCTGCTTAACTTTTGCGGTGTAAAACGGACATTCATCTCCATTACTTACATCTCCACGAATGCGAGCGCTTCACGATTCGTCATTCTTGTTGTATTATAACACAGCTGCAGAAATATTTGTAATTTATATTATATAAAAAAAACGCTGCCGGAAATTATATCTCACATTTCTGACAACGTTTTATCGCTTTTCACTTTTTCCCAGCAAACTTATCTGATCCGGTTTAATTTTCCGGTTTCTTTTGCTTTTTTCAGCAATTCCCGGTTTTTTTCATTCATGATACCAAAATCCTTCAGCGGACAGTACACTTTTTCACATTTTCCCATGAACTCCAGCGCTTCTTCAAAGGCTGACTCTGAAATGCATTCAAAAGGCTTCTCCGTGATCACTTTTGCAGCCAGTTCTTTTGCCACCTGATAATCTGCATCATTGGTATGGAGAACTCCGGTCACAAAAGGAATCCCCTGTCGCTGCAGTTTCCGGTATACCGAAATCCCACTTCCATTTCCTCCGATCACAAATACCTCCGGTTTTCCGGCCGGAGGTTCCATTTCCACGCAGCCGAATTCTGCATTATAGCTCCCACGGGTGATGCCATAAAGCTTCCGAATATAATCTGAGGTAAAGATTTCCTCCGGTGCACCATATTTCTCAATGTGATCTCCATGAACACAGATCACCTGGTCAGAAATCTTCTGGGCAAGATCCAGCTCATGAAGGGACATGATCACCGTCATCTGTTTTTCCAGTACCATCTTCTTCAAAATGGCAAGAAGCTCCAGCTTATGCCGGATATCCAGGAAGGAGGTCGGCTCATCCAGGATAATGATCTCCGGTTCCTGGCAGATGGCGCGTGCCAGAAGGATACGCTGTCTCTGTCCGTCACTGATGGCTGTAAAATCCCGGTCCCTCAGATCCCAGGCGTGAACCATCTCCATAGCGCTTTTAACTTTTTCCTTGTCCTCTGCGGAAAGTATCCCAAGAGTTCCGGTATAGGGATATCGTCCGGTGGATACCACATCCTCACAGGTCATAAGCTCCGGGCGCATGCGCTCGGTAAGTACTACAGCCAGTTTTTTTGACACTTCCCTGTTGGTCATCCGGCTCATCTGTTCATGTTCCAGATATATCGTTCCGCTGATCAGAGAAAGCTGTCTTGTGATACTCTTCAAAATAGTAGATTTTCCGGCACCGTTGGGACCGATCAGTGTCAGGATCTCTCCTTTATTCAGCTGAATATTGATCTCTTTGATCAGTGGTTTTCCATCATAGCCTACGGTCAGCTGATCTGTATAAAAAAAATATGATTTCATCGTTTATATCCTCTGCTGTCTGCGAATCATGATATAGATAACTACCGGTGCTCCGAAAACTGCCGTCACAGAACTGATGCTCAGCTCCGTCGGTGCAAATACAGTTCTTGCGATCAGATCACAGAACAGGCAGAACACTGCACCGCCCAGAAAACAGGCCGGGATCACAAGCAGCGGTCTGGCAGTCTTCAGGAGACTTTTTGCAATGTGAGGCACAGCGATCCCCACGAAGGAGATTGGCCCTGCAAAAGCAGTCACACAAGCAGAAAGAATACTGGAAAGCAGGATCAGAAGTATCCTGAAAACCTTGATATTAACTCCCATATTCTGCGCGTAAGTCTCCCCCAACTGATAGGCGCTGATCGGTTTTGACATAAAAAATACGATCACCATGGTAAGAAGTACCACAACAGCCATAGTCTGCACATTCCCCCAGGTCATACCGGAAAAGCTTCCCAGTGACCAGTTGTGAAGATTGACTATGTTGGAATCATCTGCAAAGGTCACCACAAAGTCTGTGATGGCCGAACAGATATAGCCAATCATAACACCACTGATGACCAGCATGGACATATTGTGGACTTTTTTTGCCACAAGGAGCACAAAGCCCATGGAGATCATTGAGCCCGCAAAAGCAGCCAGGATCATGGCACCGGAACCGATGGACACCGATCTGCTTAAAAAAAAGATCATCAGAAGCGCCACGATCAGCTTGGCACCGGAAGAGATTCCCAGTACAAAGGGTCCCGCGATAGGGTTGTTAAAAAAGGTCTGCAGCAAAAATCCGGAAACAGAAAGTGCTCCGCCAAGGATGATAACTGCCAGTATCCTGGGAAGACGGATCTCCCAGACGATATTATAAGAAGTTTCATCTCCCTGATGCCGGAATATGATATTCAGGATCTCCTTCACAGAGAGGTGGATACTTCCGGAATTTACATTCCATATAAATAAAAAGATCAAAAGTACCGCAAGGATCACAAACGAGACCCCGTATCGGACTGCGCGTTTTCTGTCATTCATTTTTTCTGGTACACTCCTCTTCTGTTTTGTTATCATATCCTTTCGTTTCCTGCTCACAGGTGGAAACCGGCAAAGGAGTTAAAGCGAACACTGGATTTTATTTCAGTTTATGCATATAGGTCAGCTCATCCAGAGAATCATCGTCTGTAGTCAGCATGGTGTGGATATCCTCGATCATGGTTCCAAGCCCGGTAGTTTCCTGGAAGAGATTTTTGCCTGTGCACCAGACATTTCCGTTCTTCACTGCCTTGAAATCTGCAAGAAGCTTACTTTTGGAAAGAAGCTCATCAATGGTCTTAAGTTCCCCGTCAATCGTGCTGTTATAGATGATATAGTCTGCATCCTTCGCCTTGGCATAAAACTCTTCCATCTGCATATTCATGGTGGAAAGAGCATTGTCATTTACTCCCGTATCCTCCGGAACATAATTTCCCCCTGCAAGAGAGATCATTTCTGAAACATAGTCGCCGCTTTTTCTTATATTTACCGCACCTACGGAGTTGATATAAAAGAACGCCACGGTCTTGTCTGTTTTATCTGCGGTGAGAACCTTATCCAGCTTGTCCGTCTGCTCTTTGAATACCTTTTCTGCCACATCTTCTTTTCCCAGAAGAACTGCGTAAAGTTTCATCCACTCGGTTCTTCCAAGAGGATGACTCTCATAGCTGGAACGCTCTACCATTACAGGGATCCCGAACTGCTCCAGCTTCTCCTGCACCTCCGGATTGTGATGGATCATGGTGGATTCAATGGCAAGGTCACAGCCCTCGTTCAGGATCAGCTCGTAATCCGGAGCACTGTACTTGCCGGCATAGATCATCTTTTTCTGTTCCATGGCGTCCTTTGCTTCCTGGATATACCATCCGTCTTCCTTGGTTCCGGAAAGCTTGATGCTGTCAATCCCATCGATAGCGCGGAAAAGATCCATGGCCGAGGTTGCTACCAGATAGATATTGTTTATGGGCTGCTGCAGAACCGCAATGTCAGGATCCAGCCCCTCCGGTGCTTTCTTGCCTTCGGGAACTACAAGAAACTGTCCTTCCTGATCAATGGTGAGCAGCGCATAGCCATCGTTGTAGTAATCCACATTAAATTCCTTTGCGTAGGAAAGATCCATACTGTGGTCAAAGGTAAGGCCTGGAATATCCGCAGGCTTATGTTCTGTCTCTGCTGCCTGCACTGCAAAAGCACACCCCAGGATCAGGGCCAGCGTCAGAAATATGTATGAAATTATTTTTTTCATTTTTCTCCCTTTTTCATACTTGAAGAATCAAAATTCAGAGTATACTCAATCTCGTGAGGCGTACTCATGGCTACAGTATCTGCAGTCACTTCCATTTCTGCATCAAAGACAGTGACCGGGATCTCAAATGTGGAGTTTCCGTCTTTGTTCACCGGCTCATATTTTTCGCCGTCCACGATCATATAATCATAATTCGGACTGCTCCAGATGATGGTTGCCGTAGCTTCTTTGTCCTTGATCTCTACTTTGGCCGGAGATTCTACAGATGCTCTTCCTGATCCGCCTGTAAGGGTTACATCAGTCTCATAGGTTCCATCCTCCAGCTTCAGATCTTCCGGCTTTTTCCCTTCGGATTTCTTGTCGTCAGAGGTTTCTCCATCTTTGGACTCATCTGACTTTTCTGCTGTCTTTTTGTCAGAGGCAGCTCCTTCTTTTTCTGTATCGTCCGCTGTTTTTTCAGCAATATCCTCTGTTTTTACAGGATCCTTTACGCTGACTTTATGGTCGTACCATTTGCCTTTTTCTCCCAGGATCGCCACGTTAAATTCCCCACCAATGGCCGGTACCGGGATATCAAATCCGTAAACCTCTTCTGTATAACCATCGCTGTACTTAACTGTATCTGTGGTCGGATCGATAATCTCTGCTCCGTCCTTCTGGGCATCCTCGGCAGTTCCCGCAAACAGGTTAACGATCTTCTTGGAAACCAGACTTACGTGGATGGTCATTTTACCATCTTTGACCGTGAGTTCTCCTTTTTTGTCATTGGCCTCATTTACATGAAACATGCTGCTGTCTGTATCAAACTCTGCTGTATAAACGCCATCTTCCAGTGTATCTGCTTTGTCTGCATCCGTATCCTTTTCTCCGGAAGTTTCTGCTTCCTCACCGGACTCGGTTTTTGTTTCGTCTGTTTTTGCCATCGCAGGCACAGAACCCAGCACCAGGACTGATGCACTTGCCATTGCAAGAATTAAGTTTACATAGCGTTTTTTCATGATAATCTTCTCCCTTCCATAGATACAGCAATCTGCCCGGAAAACAGTCTTCCTGATCTTTCCGGGCAGTTACATTGATTTCTTATAGGTATCTGAACTCACTCAGATATTTTTGTATTTATTATTCTGCGGACTCCTCAGCAGAATCAGCCTCTGTATCTGCTGCATCAGAATCTGCGGATTCATCAGTGCTTCCCAGAGAATCGATTGCTGCCTTTGTATGCTCTACATAAAGCTTCTCAACGGCTTCGATCCTTCCAAGACCCTCGATCTGGCAGTCAACCTTATCGAAGTTTCCGGATGCTACAAACTGGCTCTTCCAGGAATCCTCATCATCACCGGCCATATCGTTGTTTGCATGGTCTCCGGCAACAACCATCAGCGGACGAAGAACAACGTTCTTGTATCCTGCTTCTTTTACTTTCTCGATAACCTTGTCGCAGGCTGTGTCTTCCGGCTCACCCTCTACAGTACCGATGAATGCGTTCTTGAATCCAAGGTCTTCCATCTGTGTCTGCATCTGATCGTATGTAATATTAGCTGTATGGGATGTTCCATGTCCCATAAATACGAATGCTGTGCCAGCCTCAGCTGCTGCATCCATACTGTCAAATCCTGCCTCTTTGCAAGCCTCATCTGTGATCGCCTGAGCAACTGCTTTCTTGTCATCGTTGATCACTGTTGCATCATCTCCAACCTCGCCGAGCATTGGCTCTGCGATAGCTACAGACTCGAATTTATCTTTATACTCATTGATCGCTTCTGTCATCTCATCGTACTCAGCACCGTGCATCAGGTGAGTAGGCTGTACAACCAGGTTCTTAACACCATTCTCTACTGCACGGTCAAGAGCCTGCTGCATATTATCGATCACTTCATCATCTCTTGCCTCTACATGGTTGATGATGATCTGTGCTGTAAATGCTCTTCTTACAGACCAGTCCGGATAAGCTTCTGCAAGAGCATCCTCGATTCCCTTGACATCCTCTGCACGGCTGTCATTGAAGGAAGTACCGAAGCTTACAACAAGAAGCTCATTCTCACCGATCTCATCCTGGTTACGCGGATCGTCCTTGGAAGCATCTCCTGTGTCACGTCCAAAGTAATCCGGATCTGCATTCTCACCCTCTACCAGCTCTTTCTGAGCGTCTGTCAGAGCATCCCATGCTTCTTTGGCTGCCTTGCAGTCCTCATCTGTTGTGTCGTTTCTTTCCTGTACATAGATCTTGTCGATCAGAGCTGCTACATTATCTGCTGCTTCCTGATCTGCATCGGAAGCCTCTGTGGTATCAGCTGCCTCAGCGTTCTCTTCTGTAGCAGAATCCTCTGCTGCCATTGCTGTTGTAGCTGCACCCATAGAGCATGTCATGGAAACTGCGAGCATCAGAGCTAACATTGTTTTTCTTTTCATTTCTTATTGTCCTCTTTTCATGTATTTCCAGAATACTGATATGTACAAAAAACGGCAGCTCTCTGCGGCTGCCTGCTCACACATGATTCTCTGCGCAATACAAATACATAAAAAGAAGTTCTGTATTGTTATGGAGAATACAGATTCGTAAACCGCGAACCCTTGAATCTCGCAATAAGGCAGTTCTCCTGACTTGGTTCCACGCTGCTTTCCCTTCCCGGTCTCCCAGTGGTTATAAAAGCAGCTCCCCTTTCACAGTGACGGTATCGTTCCGGATTCTCACCGGATTCTCTTTTGCACATCCGACTGGATGCAACCTTATCGTTATAACATTTGCACATATTTTCTTTTATCTGGTTATCTAATTTTTACCACAAACTCACAAATTTGTCAAGATTGATGTCGGACGATTCACGGTTTTCTGTGACCTTCAGTTACTGTTCACTCCGTTCTCAGTAACACGCTTCGCGATGCACAGAATTTATGCTGATCGCATAAATTCGCGCGGTATGTCTCGGGTTTTCTGTGACCTTCGCTCACAAAAAACACCTCGCGGGACATTACCAGTGAACAGTAATGACCTTCACTCATAAAAAACAGCCCCTTTCTGTCATCACCCTGATATCAGAAAAGGACTGTTTTGCTCATAATCGATAAACTGCTTCGCAGTTTATCTGGTTAAACGGATATTCGCAATCCGCTTCGCTACTTGCTCATAACAGATAAACTGCTCTGCAGTTTATCTGTTAAAATACTTCTGCTCCAGGTATCTGGCTACGTAGATTCCGCTGGCAGATGCATGGGAAAGAGAGTGTGTCACGCCGCTGCAGTCTCCGATAACAAAGAGACCCTTGTGGCAAGTTTCCAGATTTTCGTCGATCTCAACCTCCATGTTGTAGAATTTAACCTCCACGCCATAAAGCAAAGTATCGTCATCCGCGGTTCCCGGTGCGATCTTGTCCAGGGCATAGATCATCTCGATGATGCCATCCAGGATACGTTTCGGCATAACAAGGCTTAAATCTCCCGGTGTCGCAGAAAGTGTAGGTGTTACGAAGCTTTCCTCAATACGGGCTTTTGTGCTTCGCCTTCCGCGGATCAGATCTCCGAACCGCTGTACCATAACACCACCGCCAAGCATATTGGAAAGTCTTGCAATGCTCTCACCGTATCCGTTGCTGTCATGGAACGGCTCTGAGAAATGCTTGGATACCAGAAGGGCAAAGTTTGTATTGTTGGTATGCTTTGCCGGATCTTCGTAGCTGTGACCGTTTACTGTGATGATACCGTTGGTATTTTCATTCACGACAACACCTCGCGGGTTCATGCAGAAGGTACGGACCATATCCTCAAACTTCTCAGTTCTGTAAACGATCTTGCTCTCATAAAGCTCATCTGTCAGACGGCTGAAAACCTCTGCCGGAAGCTCCACACGGACTCCGATGTCCACACGGTTGGAAAGAGTCGGGATCTTAAGCTCTGTACATACAGTTTCCATCCATTTACTTCCGCTTCGTCCTGCGGAGATGATACAGTAAGTTCCCTCGTAACGCTCATCGCCTACAACAACTGCGTAACCATCTTCTGTTTTCTCCACTTTATCAACAGATGCGTCAAAATAGAAATCCACATGGTCTTTCATTTTTTCATAGAGGTTCTGCAGCACCACATAGTTGATATCTGTTCCCAGATGACGGACTGATGCATCCAGAAGATGCAGGCCGTTCTGAAGGCAGAGCTTACGGATCTCGCTGTTTGTGGTGGAATAAAGCCTGGTTCCTTCACCGCCATGCATCAGGTTCAGTTTATCTACATATTCCATCAGCTCTGTGGCTGTATCCTTGCCGATATGCTGGTACAGAGTTCCGCCAAACTGATTGGTGATATTATATTTTCCGTCGGAAAAAGCACCTGCACCGCCAAATCCCTTCATGATCGCGCAGGTTTTGCAGTGGATACAGGATTTTACTTTCTTTCCATCGATGGGACATTTTCTTTTTTCCAGAGGATGACCTGCTTCAAAAACCGCGATCTTTTTCTCCGGATCATTATTCATCAGTTCATAGGCTGCAAAGATCCCACCGGGACCTGCCCCTACGATCAGTACATCATACTTCATAAATAAAAACTCCTTATTTTGTATTGCACATTTTCAGTGCTTTGTTTTTGCACAAACCCTGTCTATTCTACAACAAACGTGTTCAAAAGTCACCGGTTTTTTTCGGTTTTGGAAAAAAATCCTCAATCCTTCCGGAACCTTCCGATTTTAAGCTTTTTTCCATCTGTTTCCACAGTGATAGCACCGTTTTTCATGGTGTATTCCACCTGACTTCCGGCCTCTTTAAGCCGCTCTACGGTTTCCGGTGACGGATGTCCGTAGGTGTTGGTGGAAGAACAGGAAATGATCGCCACTTCCGGCTTTATTTTCTCAAGAAATGCTTCTGTGGTAGAATAACGGGAACCGTGATGTCCCACCTTCAGACAGTCAACATCCTCAAGCGCCCCGGCTGCCAGAAGCTTTTTCTCCGTATCTGCACCGATATCTCCGGTAAAAAGCATCCGGAATTCTCCAAAAGACAGCTTCATCACCATTGCTTCCTCATTCACATCTTTTCCCGCAGCATTTTTTCCCGGCCACAGAACAGAAAAAGATACCCTTCCGCAAGGCAGCTCATCTCCTTTTTCTGCTGTCACTACCTTAACTCCGGCAGTTTTTGCTGTCTCTGCAAGCTCCCTCCACGCATCTGGTCTTTCAACCCAGGCAGGCAGGATCAGATATCCGGCCCGGATGGTTGTGAGACCTTTTCCCATATATTCCAGAAGTTCCTTCACACCGTTGATGTGATCCTGATCTGTATGAGAAATAAAAATCCCATCCAGCCAGGAAATCCCCTGACTTTTCAATGCCGGCAAAAGACAGTATCTTCCAAGGTCCGACTGGCTGCTGCTTCCTCCGTCGATCAGAAAATGATGATCCTCCGGGGTCTCCACAAGAATACCGTCACCTTGTCCTACATCCAGGCAGATCACCTTCAGACTTCCTGCCGGATGATATCCCAGTATCAGAATTCCGACTGCCAGAAAAATACCGGCTGTTATCCGGATAGCATATAGTTTCCGGCAACCTGCTTCCGACCGCTCCCCTGATAGCTCCGTTTCCTCACAGACTGCTTTTTTCTTCCGGCGCTGTTCTTTTATATACTGTCCCATAAACAGAACTGTAATCAAAAAACCATAGTATACCAGGATCTGCCATATTTCCGGCTCCCCTCCGATCCAGGTACTCCATCCCGACCTTCCTGCCAGACTGCAGAGATATTCATAAAAAAGCAGCAGTACCCTTGCCGGCAGGAGCACCAGTTTTGCTGCGGGAATACTGAGAATCCCCAGCAGCAGCGCCGCCATTCCTCCAGTCAGCACTGTCCCCACACTTGAAAGCACAAACAGATTCAGGATAAATCCGGCAATAGAGACTTCTCCGAAAAACTTCAGCATCACCGGCAGTGTCACAAGCTGAAGCGCTATAGGACTTACCAGTGCCTTTGTCCATTTTTTCTCCGCTCCTGCAAGGGCACAGATCTTTTCCGCAGCGGGCCCCATTCCCAGAACACAGCCAAAGGACAGAAGAAATCCACTATCCAGGAGATAGGCCGGAGATTCCACAAGGATCATCATGGCCGTTACGGAAAGAGCACTCATCATATCATAGATCCGTCCAGTGATCCTGGCTCCCATGGCGATCAGAAACATAGTTACTGCCCGCATGGTAGAAACACTCCCTCCGGTCATGATCCCATACTGCAGCATCACTCCCAGAGAAAAAATCCCGGCAGGCCAGATTCCCAGTCCCATCTTTTTCAAAAGGTTGTAAAGCCCCATTCCCAGAATACTGATATGAAGCCCGCTGATCGCAAGGATATGTATGATCCCGGCCAACTGATAGCGCATCTGTGTTTCCGGATCCAGTTCCTGTTTGTCTCCAAGCGTCATGGCACAAAAAACAGGTGCATCTTTTCCTGCTGCTTCCTTCAGGATCTGTCTGCAGCTTTCTTTTATCTCCAAAAGAAGCTGCCTGTAGCCGGAATACACGGCTGTTTTCTTTTGGAGCACAGCATTCTTCATGAAATAATAAATATGACGACAGGCATAAAAGTGTTGGCTATCAAAGCCCCCCGGATTCGCAGGACCTTCCACTCTTTTCAACGTTCCTTTAACCAGGATCCGCATTCCGAGTTTCAGCTCTTCTTCTTTTTTGAGAAATATTCTTACATTTTCAATTGGAAATTTTTTTGACTGATGGATAAGATATGTTTTTTTCAGATAAACAGACTGGGAAAATTCTGTGTTTTCATACTGTTCCACTTCCCCGCAGATCATGGAACCAGGATGCGCTTCGATCTGCTTCTGCACATTTACCGGAAGGGGATTCCCCCTGATCAGAGGAATCCCCATAAGCTCCAGCGTGCCAAGACTCAGCACCATAAGAAAACACAAAAGACACATCGGCCTTTTCACCATAAATGTTCTCCCGTTTTCTGATATTTTGAAATGTTTTATTTTTTCTGTTCTTTTTTAGCCTTTGTGTGTGCCAGCAGGCTGTCGTTCCACTCATAGAACTTATAAAGCTGCATGTTCTGGCCAAAGGTCACTTCCTTGTTTCCTTCGATGGAAATCTCAACTTTGTCCATATCTGTTGCCGCGATTAATGTATTTACCACCGAATACACGGCAACCTGTTCCGAAACATCCAACGCATAATCCTGAAACACAGAATTATAATCTACATAGCAGATACCGTTTGCTCTCGTCAGGGAAAGTACCTCTGAATTCTCCGGTATCGTAGGATAATGTCCTTTTTCCAGCGGACCTCTTGCAAGCTGCTCCAGAACCACCGTAGCTTTCGGAAGATTTCGTCTGTAGCGGACACTTCTCTGTTCCGCTACCAGTTTATCTCCGTTTTTGTTTGTGAAATACAGAGTAAAGGTGTCATAACTGTACACATCCCCATCGGAGCCGGAAAACTCCACAAAGGTGTCGTTATTCATGGCTCCCACTTCTTCACCCCTGGTATCTGTCAGTGGCTTTTTACCCACACAGATCTCAACGGACTCCACTCCTGGAACCTGCAAAAAGATCTTCACTATACCTGCCCGCACCAGAAGTTCCCTGGTACGTGACATTTTATCATAGGCCTCATTGAATTCTATGTTCAGGACTCCATCCTGTATGGAATAAGAAGAAATCTTTACCCCCTCCGGAAAAAGTGAGATTCCGTTTTCCCTGGTCTCTCGGTTATTCAAACTCTCGGAAAAATTGCGCAGCATCACTTCTGTTGTTTCCTTCTCCGGAGTATATTTTTCTTCTTTCAGTCTCGTTTCATCGCTGTTGATATAATAAAATCTATACTGCTGTTCTTCGTTTTTATTTCTTCCCGACAAACCTATAAAAGCAACCAGTCCAAGAAGGATGCAGGCAGCGGCCACACAGATGATCAAAATCGTTTTTTTCATGCTGTACCTCCTAGGACGGGATATAGGACAGTGGGATCTTCACGGTAAATGTGGTTCCCTCGCCCTCTTTGCTGGATACCTTGATGATTCCATGATGCATGGCTATGGAACTTCTTGTAATGGCAAGTCCAAGACCGGTTCCGCCGATCTCTCTGGAATGGGATTTATCCACACGATAAAAACGCTCAAATATCCTTTCAATGGAATCTTCCGGTATTCCCAGGCCGGAATCTGCAACCGTCACATAGAAATCCTTATGATCCGCATCCAGTGTTACGCGGACCCATCCCTCATCTACATTGTATTTGATACCATTTTCGACCAGGTTACTGATGGCAAGGGTAAATTTCACCTCATCCACATCTGCAGTTACCGGTCGGAACGAATCCAGGATCAGGTCGATCCTTCTCTGATCTGCAATGGGCCGGAGACGCTTCAGGATATTCTCCAGCAGCTCATTGATATTCATATTTGTGATATTCATATCTGCTGCTTTTTTGTCCATCTTTACCAGGGAGAGCAGATCGGTGATGATCTTGTTCTCTCTGTCAATCTCTTCTGTGATATCAGAAAGAAATTCCTGATACAGTTCCTCCGGAACCCCCTGCTGTCCTACCAGCGAATCCGCCAGAACCTTCATGGAAGTCATAGGTGTCTTCAGCTCATGAGACACATTGGATACAAACTCCTGTCTGGATTCATCCAACGTCTTCATTCTGGAAAGCATCTTGTTAAATGCATCTGTGATCAAAGCTGTCTCTGTATAATCCGGTACCGAGATCTCCTCATTCTGATATCCGTCTGTAAGATCCTCGATCGCTTTCGTTACCCTGGCAAATGGCTTCACCAGGATCGTGGAAAGAATATAGCCCAGAAAAATGGCCAGCACTACAATGATACCGATGATCAGAATCCCTTTCTGCTCCAGTTCATGGATGGTTGCTGTCACCTCACTGGAAGATGCCATGATCATCATGGCACCCTGCACCTGTTTTACATCCGGACTTTTTACCGGAACTGCCAGAATCAGCTTCTGGCTGTCAGAATCATATCGGTAGGCATCTTCTCCTCTAAAACAGTTCAATACTTTCTGAGAAACCAGAGTCCTGCCCTCATCCACACCATAGGTATCCTTGATGATCCTGAAATCCCTGTCTACAATGAGAATCCTGCCACCATAGCTGTTGGACAGTAATTCCAGCTTGCTGTTCACCGTCTGAGAGCTGGTATCATTCAGATAATTCTCCTTGATCAGCAGGTCGCACATGATGTCACAGATATTCTCCATGCTCTGCACACGGTTGGCAATGGCACGGTCTTCATAGTTGGCAATGACCATTTCCGTTACAATGACACTCGGTACGATTCCCAGTATGATCAGGATGATCAGAATACGAAAGCGGAGACTTTTAAAAAATTTGCCGTTCTTTTTGATCTTCACAGGTTATGCCTGGAAATAGTATCCCACACCCCATTTGGTGTGTACATATTTCGGCTCACTGGGATTGGCCTCGATCTTTTCTCTCAGGCGGCGGATATGTACATCTACGGTACGGACATCTCCCGGATATTCATAGCCCCATACGATATTTAGAAGATTTTCTCTGCTGTATACCTTGTTCGGATTGAATACCAGAAGCTCCAGCACATCAAATTCCTTGGCTGTGAGATTGATCTCTTTTCCGGAGATAAATACGCGGCGTCCTTCGCAGTCCAGCTTCAGTTCTCCGACTTCCACAGTCTTGGCCTTTTCCTGCTTCTCCTGTTTGCTGCCTGCACGGCGGATGATCGCCTTGATGCGGGCTTTGACTTCCAGGATATTGAAAGGCTTGGTGACATAATCATCAGCTCCGTATTCCAGACCCAGGATCTTATCCATATCTTCTCCTTTTGCTGTAAGCATGATGATCGGAACATTGGAAAATTCACGGATCTGCTGGCATACCTCAAGACCGTCCATTTTGGGAAGCATCAGGTCAAGAAGGATGATATCGTACTCTCCTGCTTTTGCTTTTTCCAGTGCTTCCTCTCCGTCATAGGCACAGTCCACTTCCATTCCGTCCTGCTCCAGACTGAAGCGAAGTCCCTTGACAATCAGTTTCTCATCATCTACTACCAATACTTTCCTGCTCATTTAGCGCTCCTTACTTTATTGCTATTTTATCCTTTATCTTCTCATAGGTTCCTTCTTTGATGCCTGGTACATTCATGATATCCTCTGCTGAAGTAAAGGGACCGTTCTCTTCCCTGTAAGCGATGATCGCCAGGGCCTTGGACTCCCCTACACCTGTGAGAGTAGTAAGCTGGGATACATCAGCGGTGTTCAGGTCGATCTTCTGCTCTGTACCGGTATCTTCTCCGGAAGCTTCCTGTCCGGTTCCGTTGTCCGTGTCATTTCCGGATGAAGCTTCTGTTCCATCCTGAGTGACTGCAAGGACCTGACTGTTTACTTCTTCCTGCGTTGGCACATAGATCTGCTGTCCGTCAGAAAGTCCCCTGGCACGGTTGAGATAGCTTGCCGCAGCTTCCGGAAGATATCCTCCGGCCTGCTCGATAGCCTGAAAAACGCGGCTGCCATATGGAAGCTCATAGACTCCCGGGCTGGTTACTGCTCCACATATATCTACATAAATGTTCTGAGGAGTGTCTGAAATCTCCGGCGGCTGTTTTTCAACCTCCGGAGTCTGTTCCTCTGCAGCCTCATTCTGTTTCTTCTGTGATATATCTGCCTCATCCTCTGCAGATTTCTTCCCGGATACTTCACTTTCCGTATCCTTCGGTTCTTCCTGCTCTGCATCCATTCCGGATGCTTCCGTACTTTCTTCCTGCACCAGTTCTTTCTCCAGAAATTCTGTTCCGTCATCCTTACAGCCTGTCAGCCCTGCCAGGATCAGTAACAAAAATATGGAAAAAACAAGCCGAACACTTCTGATATGTGATCTTATTTTCATAGGTAGGCGGTTCACTCCTTTCCGCCGATATGGCGGCAGGTGCCCCGTTACTCATGCAAAACCATACCTTATTTTAACGAAGTATTACAAATATTACAATACTTTTATTTCTATTTCCATTTGAAAATAACTACACCTGCAATACAGATCAGCATTCCCAACAGCTTTCTCCACTGAAAATCTGCTCTTTCCACACCGAAAATCCCCAGCAATTCTATAAGATAGGCCACCGCAAGCTGAGAAATGACAATAAGCATAACCGCCCGCGCAGGCCCCAGACTTCCCATACTCCGGATCACTGTGATAGTGATAAATGCACCGATCACTCCTCCGAGTAAATTATATTTATCCTCCACCTGCCACAGCATGCCGATACTTTCTCTGCCTGTGAAAAACCATGCTGCCACACAGACCAGAAATGCAGAAAACTGTACCCAGCCGGTTGAAACCCACAGACTGGTCTGTTTTGTTACATTTGTGTTAAATACCCCTTGAATACTCATCAGTGCACCTGAGATCAGTGCTGACAAAAATCCCCACATAAAAATCCCTCCATATATGCTCCGTTTCCGGTATTACTGCCTGAAAAAGGCGCTGCATATTTCTGCAACGCCTTTACGGTTTCTTATAGTTTAGTTTATGTGATTTTCCAGCAATTATACACACTGCCGCCCTGTTTTCGCATCCGCATAATATTTATATGCATGATCACAAAACGCTCTTTATTCCTGAAAATATTTTCTGAGATATATCCTTCCGGAAAACGCAATATGCGGCATCTCATAAAAAATGGCTGTTTCCGGACAGATCGGACGATAGAGTGGGTCTGCCACAATGATCCTGGCTGTTTTCAACTTTTCTTCCATGGCTTCCTCGCCACAGATGGCTTCATCTCCCCTGCGCAAAAGTCCCTCCGTGATCTCCAGCGGACAGAGCATCTGAACTTTTTTTCCGTATTTCTGCTCTATGACTGCTGCCAGGGAGCCCATGGTAACCGGTTCTCCGATGATGGTAATGTCCGGTGCGGAAAAAAACAGCTCATCTTCGTCGGACAATTCCCTGCTTTCTCCTGAAGGGGCAGATACTGCTGACAGACTGTTCCTTCCCTGAAAATAGATTACCTGCTCCGGAGTTACTTTCCACAGTTCCTCCTGTTTCCCTAAAATCTGTCCTCCGCTTTCCTCTGCGGAATTATCATTCTTATTTATCCACTCTCCACAGGAGCTGTCCGCTATCCGCTCAAGTGCATCCGAAATCTCTCCCTCATAGTCTTCCACCGGAGTCCCCACAAGAAATGGCGTACCGAATTTTTCTCTCAGCACATTGGCCGCCGGAATCCCCACAGAGGATATCACAAGGTTTACCGCTGCTTCACCGGCATGGGACAGAGCTTCCAGCGTATCCCCCATAGCCCAGGTGGAAAGTATCTCCCAGCCATAGTTTTCCAGACGTTTTTTCATGGCATCTACTGCAGACTGCGGGCCAAGATCAAGGGGTGTTGCTCCAAGAAGATTTAATTTCCGGCTTCTCTTCTCTGCAGATCTTTCCACAGATCCCGTCGGTGCTTCTGAACACCTTCCGATTTTCTCTGCTGCTCCTGTGAAATGTCCTACGATTTCTGCCAGCGCCAGCCCTGCTCCATATACATAGTCGTGCATGCCGCTGGTCGGAACCGAAAATGCCGGGATTCCGGTCCTTGCTGTAAGTGCACGGGCCAGTCCCTGAAAATCTGTTCCGTTCATAAAGGGGATCGGTGAACTTGCAAGTGCAATAAATTTCGGTTTCAGCTCCTTTGCCGCCTCTTCGACATCCTGAAGAAATTTCTCATCATTTCCCATAATGGCATCGATATCCGTAAGACCTGAGATAAAGATCAGACTGTCCTGGTCGTACCACCGGATCTCGTCATGGGTATTATATGTAGAATTACAGCCGGAGGGATCATGCATCACTGTCATTCCTCCAAGCTCATACAATGCGGAGCAGACGCCGGACACGTCTGCCGTGTAGATTGGTATGATCCGATATGCCTGTCTCATATGCAGCTTTCGCACCCCCATCCCTTTCGAACGATCAGATCCTCCGGAGCTTTTTCCTCATTAAATGCCTCCAGCATCAGCTGTGCAGTACGTCTGATCCCGTCAAAGCCCCAAAGCCCGCCACCCTGTACCATATTGACAAAATTCCGGCTTCCGGTAAACCAGGCTGCTTTTTGTCCGACGGCAAGGATTTTTCCGGAATGCTGCCGTGGCCGCACTCTCATCTCCGGGCGGACAGTAGAAATCAGCTTCAGCTTCGGATAATTCTCCTTCAGCCAGAAAAATACTTCTTTTTCTTCCGGGCTGATACTGTCCAAAAAGACGGACTGTACCTGAAATCCATGAGTAAGGAGAAGCTTTGTAAGTCCCAATGGCCTTGGATGAAAAAGATAATCCACAACTACGGGAGTGTCACCGATGATCTGGTGTGCATAAGAAAGAGTCTCCTCGCATTTTCGGATCTCCGTTTCGATATCCAGGCCATTTTTACCGCCACTGTGCTGATCCAGCAGCTCCAGCAAATACTTTTCCTGCGTCTCTATCTCCTCATAGTCAAAGCTTCCGGGCAGGTATAAAAACGGCCTTCCAAGTCTCTCCGCCTGCTGCTGTACTCCGAATTTTCCTGCCGGATAACAGTTAAGGATCAGGCTTCCCTCTCCCAGGCTCTGATAATCCTCCCAGGTCTTACAGGCCGGTGCTTCCCGGAGACGGATTCCGTTTTTCTTCAGGATCCGGCAGATATCTGCACTCTCATCCAATACAAAATCACTGCCCATGGCTGTGACACATTCCGGATCTGCCTCTCTCTCCGGTACTGCATCATACATGGCACGGCGCAGCTTCTGATCCGGAGTCGGGCCTGTTTTCTGCATGACAGGATCCATAAAGCACCGCATAAAAAAAATCTCCGGAAATCTTTCTTCCAGTTCTCCGTAGATGCGATCCAGATCACTTCCCAGAAAATGATGAAGACACACGGTAAAAAGCAATACTGCCTTTGGCTTCTCATCCAGACGGTTCAGAATGTCCGTCACTCCTTCAATGGTCACATCCTCCAGATTTCCGCCCAGAAGATCCTTTTCCTCCACAATTACAAAGGAAAAACGGTCTGCCGCATTCATCTCTGCGGCAGTCAGCACAACGCCACGCATGCAGTTATCCGCACAAACGTAGATCTGTCTTGCTTCCGGAACCAGCATTCCCGTATGTACAATATTCCAGTTTCCATGAGCCGGTGAATTAAATTCCAGCCCCGGCTGAAAGGGAACCGGAAAAGAGGCTTCCTTTATAAATATTTCTGTTTTTCCCGAAAGCCCTCTGCTACCAACTCTTTTTAACATGGGCTTTCCTCCCTGCATGCACTCAGGATCTGCTCTGCCAGCATCCGGTACTCTTCTGCCATCTCGCTATCCGGATAGGCTTCCAGAAGAGTTTTTCCCCTGTTCTCTGCTTCCAGGACCAGCTCACTTCTGGAAAGCGTTCCCACTACCTGCGTATGAAAGTCCGCCGCCAGCGCCCGGACTTTTTCTTCCTCTCCCGGCACGTTCCGCCGGTTCAGGATCACGCCACCAAGGGACGCATATCCTCTGTTTCTGAAATTATCCACTGCCATGGCAATATTTGCCCCTGCATGGATGGCCATGTTTTCTCCTGAGGTGATGATAAATACCTTATCTGCATACCCCTTTCGCATGGGCATGGAGAATCCACCGCAGACAACATCTCCCAGTACGTCATAAAAAACAATGTCCGGTTTATAGGTCTCATAAGCTCCGTTTTCCTTAAGCTTCTCAAGAGCGGTAATGATACCTCTTCCCGCACATCCAAGCCCCGGTGCAGGACCGCCGGCTTCCACACAGACTACACCTCCATATCCGATCTGCACCATATCCGTAAGCTTCAGCTCCTGGCGTTTTTCGTTATACAGTTCCAGCACAGTGGGAACTTTTTTTCCATGCCTGAGAAGGATCGTGGAATCTGCCTTGGGATCACAACCGATCTGCATCACTTTCATTCCTTTTTCCGCAAGGGCAGCTGCCACATTGGAAACCGTAGTAGACTTTCCGATGCCGCCCTTTCCGTATACCGCAACTTTTATCATTTTCTGTCCTCCGCTTTTGTGATCACATTGGAATATGCCGTTTTGGCGGAAACTCCACTGAGGCGGCCGATCTTTCCGGATAAGGAGCTGATCACATCTTGTGGTGCGTCAATGGCAATACTGATGATATTGATGCCTTTCTCCCGGTAGGGGATCCCCATTCTCCCGATAATATATTTTCCCGCTTCGTGAAGGAAACGGTTGATATCATCGATCACGTCATTGTTTTCCACAATGATCGAAATCAATGCCACTCTTGTCTCCATAAGATCTGACTCTCCTTTCCGATATTATCAGCAGATCCTCGGCAGAAGCTCTCCTCCCGGCTGCGGAAGAAGTGCCTGAGTTCCGATCTCCGTAGTCATGACAACTTTTCCAGGCTGTTCTTCAGTAACTTCACCGATAATGGCTGCATCCCTGGAATAAGGACATTTACGCAGTGCTTCCACGATTCTTCCTGCCTCTTCCTTTGGTGCCATGATCACCATACGTCCCTCACATGCCAGATAAAGCGGCTCCAGGCCAAGCATGCCGCAGACGCCCTTTACCTCCGGAGCTACCGGAACAGCTGCTGCATCCAGGCGGATCCCTACCTTACTCTGTCCTGCGATCTCGTAAAGAACCGTTCCGACACCACCTCTTGTGGCATCACGTATCACATGAATGTTATGGGTGGCATCCAGCACTTCTTTTACGGCTCCCCACAGCGGTGCGCAGTCACTTGTCACATCTGCGTCAATGCCGAAATCCTCTCTTGCCAGAAGAATGGTGCATCCATGCCTTCCCACATCACCTGTTACAATAATGGCATCTCCCGGTTTTGCCAGCTCACCGCCTACCTGAACGCCCTCCCGGATCTCACCCATTCCGGTTGTTGTGATAAACACACCGTCAACCTGGCCTTTTCCTGCCACCTTAGTATCTCCGGAAACGATACGCACTCCGGCTTCTTTTGCTGTTTTTTCCATGGCGGCGGCGATCTCCTCCAGCTTCTCCATGGGAAAACCCTCCTCGATGACAAAAGCGCAGGTAAGATACATCGGTTTTGCTCCCATACAGGCAAGGTCATTAACTGTTCCGCAGATGGAAAGCTTGCCGATATTTCCCCCCGGGAAAAATGCCGGAGAAACAATAAATCCATCGGTGGATACTGCCATTTTTCCTGCAGGCGGAACCAGCACTGCCGCATCATCGGCTGTGAGATCCGGGTTTGCAAAATGTGCTTTGAATACTTCATCGATCAGTTCTGAGGTCTGACGGCCTCCGGCACCGTGTGCCATGGTCACTGTTTTATTTTCCATAATATTATCTTCTTTCTATGCTGGGTCAAAGGATTTTCATATCGGTTTCATCCTGTCAGATTTTCCGGATACGATCCTTCGTTTGTACTATATGTAATGTATTATATTTTGCAGTCCATTAAAGCGGATATCAGTTTCCGTACATAAAATATGCGGAACATGCTCCTTCATTGGATACCATACAGGCACCTACCGGATGCTGCGGGGTACAGACCTTTCCGAATACCTTACAATCTGATGGTTTGCATTTTCCCTGAAGCACATCCCCGCAACGACAGGCCGGATTTGGCCTGCCCTGGATCGGCGGCACTGCATATTTTTTTCTGGCATCAAAGGCTTCCCACTCCTTCCGGAGCACCAGCCCGGACCCCGGGATCACACCCAGGCCGCGCCATTCGGAATCGCAGGGCTCCATCAGTTCACCGATCAGCTTCTGCGCCTCCGGGCTTCCCTCACTTTTTACCACACGGGGATAGCAATTCACAAAGAACGGTTTTCCTTCCTGAAAACGTACCAGTGCAACAGCCAGTGCCGTAAGCAGCTCCTTCGCTGTAAAGCCTGCCACCACACCACTGATGCCTTCCTCTGCCAGATGCTCGCAGAGCGCAGTTCCTGTGATTGCATTGACATGTCCGGGATAAAGGAACACATCCGCACTGCCCTTTAATGCCTGATAAGCTTGGGGCATGGTCTTGTTTGCCACAAGGAGCGAATAGTTGGAAAGTCTGTCCTCTCCGGCCTTTTTCACGGAAAGACAGCCAGCAGGCGTGGTGGTCTCAAAGCCAACGGAAAGAAATACCACCTGCTCTTTTGGATGCTCTTTCGCATATTTCTCTGCATCTGCCGGTGAATAGACGATCCGTATCCTGGCGCCTTCTGCCCTGGCATCTGCAAGGCTTTTCTTTGTTCCCGGTACGCGGACAAGATCACCGAACGTGCAGATCGTCACCTGTTTTTCCAGAGCAAGATAAACGGCCTCGTCAATAAACCCTACTGGTGTTACACAGACCGGACATCCCGGTCCTGAGATCAGCTCCACCTGAGACGGCAGAAGCTTGCGGATTCCCAGACGGAAGATCTCGTGGGTGTGTGTTCCGCAGACCTCCATGATCCGCACCGGCGGCCCCTGATATCCTTCTATGATCTCTCTTGCTGTTTTTTTCTTCTCTTCCATCACAGCAGTTCCTCCATCAGCTGGTCTGTCTCTTCCTCGTCATCATCGGTGATCTTTGCAATGGCAACACCAGCATGCACCATCACATAATCCCCCGGCTCCAGGTCTCCCAGAAGCTGGGCGGAAACCTCTCTCTTTGCGCCGCCTGCGTCCACCACTGCTGTTCCGTCACTGATCTTTACTACTTTTGCTGATAATCCTACACACATATCTGTGCCTCCCATCCTGCATTTCTGCTGTATGCTCCATGCATTATCATAAAACATTTATGATCCGTATCTGCATGATATTGTCTATATTTATCTGTGCCGCTGCACATAAGCCATCCCATACACCGCCTGTCCCAGTGCGATCCCTCCGTCATTCGGCGGGATCAAGCTGTGCTTCAGAACTTCAAACCCCATTTCCGTGAGGCCATCATCTACCAGTTCCAGAAGCAGCCGGTTCTGAAAGACACCGCCGCTTAATGCCACTTTCCGGATTCCGGTCTGTCTTTCTGCTTCCTCACAGGCTGCAAGGATCTCATCTGCCAGTGCCCGGTGAAATCCATAAGCCAGCTTCCCGGGGTCCTCTCCTGCAAGCCTTGCCCGGATCAGATACGCAACGATCTCACCTGTATTTAAAATAAATTTTCGTTCATCTTCAGACGCTTCTGAGATGCCTGTGCTTTCCGTAATGTCTTCCTTTTCTGACACCCGTATCTTCAGATTTTCTTCCGGATTTTTCTTCTGCATCTCCCGCTGCTTTCTCCAGGCTTCCGCCGCAAATTCCAGCGCTGTGGACGCTTCTCCCTCAAAGGTGGACGCTCTCCGGATCCCCAGGATTGCACTGACACCGTCAAAAAGTCTTCCCGCACTGGTGGAAGTCACGGCATTGATCTTCCGCTGTGCCATAGTCACCAGCACCTTTGCTTCCTGGTCTGTGCAAAGTCCCAGTTTACGGACAATGTTCAGGGTTCTTTCCAGATTTCCCGTATTCTGCCAGATCAGGGAAACGGCGATCCGCCAGCCTTCTTTTGCAGAAATATCTCCGCCAACCTGGACAAAGGGTTCTATACTTCCAAGCCTTGTAAATCCCTGACAGTCTGCGGTCAGGATCTCTCCGCCCCAGATGGTTCCATCGGTTCCATAGCCTGTTCCGTCAAAAGAAACCCCTATCACCTTTTCTTTGCAGTCATTTTCTGCCATGCAGGATAAAATGTGTGCATAATGATGCTGCACCCTCAGAACAGGAAGCCCAAGCTCCTCTGCCACTACTGTGGAATTATATTTAGGGTGAAGATCACAGACCACTATCTCCGGCTGCACCTCCAGAAGTGTTTCCAGCCGCCCAATCGTCTCCTTCAGGGCTTTTACCGTTCGAAGATCCTCAAGATCTCCTACATAAGGGGAGGGATAAAAACGGTTATCCACACCAATGCAGAAGGTGTTCTTAAGTTCTCCACCTGCTGCGATCACCTGGCCTTTCCAGGGTGTGGAGACCATAAACGGCAGAGGCGCATACCCGCGGGAACGGCGGATCATATAGGGTTCACCCTTATAGAAATCCATCACCGAATCGTCGGCCCGGATACGTATCTTCCTGTTGTGGGAAAGAATACAGTCACAGAGATGGGAAAGCTCCTCTGCCGCCTCCTCATCATCTCTGCAGATAGGCGCCCCGGAAGTGTTTCCACTGGTCATTACCAGAAGCCCGGGCATCCGGATCCCATCATCATAATGATAAAGGAGCAGCTGAACCGGTGCATAGGGAAGCATGACACCCACCTTGGGATTCCCGGGTGCAATGCTCTCACAAAGCCCTGTTTCTCCCGTCAGCTTATCCAATAGCAGGATCGGCTTCTGATGCCCGGTAAGGATCTTCTCCTGCTCCTCACTGACCTGACAGATTTCCTTCACAGCTTCCATATCCTGTGCCATCACTGCAAAAGGCTTCACCGGACGCCGTTTTCGCTGCCGCAGACGCTGTACAGCCGCCTCACTGGTAGCATCACAGCAAAGGTGAAAACCACCGATCCCCTTGATAGCCACGATCCCGCCGGAAGCAATGATCTTCCTCGTATAAGTGATGGCCTCCCGTCCCCGTTCCTTTCTTCCCGCCAGGTATACCTCCGGGCCGCAGTCATTGCAGCACACCGGCTGGGCATCATAGCGTCTAGTGTCCGGATTATGGTACTCATCCGCACAGGAGGGACACATGGGAAATTCCTTCATACTGGTCCGTTCACGGTCATAAGGAAGCGAATCCAGGATCGTCAGTCTCGGACCGCAGCAGGTACAGTTGATAAAGGGATGAAGATACCGCCTGTTTTCCGGATCAAACATCTCAGCCTTACATTCATCACAGATCGCGATATCCGGGGAGACAAATATCTCACCCTTTGTCTTCTCACTTTCGATGATATCAAACTGTGTAAATTTCTCCGGCTCCCCCACCGGTTCTTCAAGAAGCTTCAGGATAGCTGCACGCTTCGGCGGCTTATTCCCGATATCTGCGATAAAGGCATCCACATCCTGCTGCTTACCCTGAGCAAAAATCTCCACATAAGGTCCTTTATTGGACACACTGCCACGGATTCCTCTTGCCATAGCATGACGGCTCACCGTAGGGCGAAATCCCACTCCCTGTACGATTCCGTAAACACGGATCATTTTCGTAATTTCCTGCTCCATATGTTTCTCCATTCCCTGCAGCTGTTTCCACTGATCCGGCTGCAGCATGCATGTAACTTTATGTCCTGCCCTTATGGCCTACCTGCATTTTCCGGATACCGCAAAATGCACTGTATCTACAAACACTCCTGAAAAAGCCTTTGTCATCCGCTTCATACATGGATCTGCAAAGATCACGTAATATCCACCCTTTTCTGCCAGCTCCATGTAATCTTCCTCATCCCTTAATGACACATCGCCCTCCTCCAGGAGATCTTTTTCCATGGAAAACCAGCTTGCCACGGTGATCTCTCCGTCCGCGCCACGTTTCCGGAGCTCATCTCTTATAGCACCGGCTATCACCTGCTGCTGCACGATGAGAATCTTTTTTCCTGCATAGTCCATATCAGGAACCAGCTCTTCCGCCAGAGGATATCCCACCTCATAAGGTGTTCCGAAGGTTTTCTCCAGATATCTGGCACATTCCAGTGCCGCAGGAGAAACTACGATATTTTTTTCCGCAGAGGAGGCTTTTTTTACTTCAGCAAGCCCGTCTCCCATTCCATAGCAGACGGCTCTCTGTCCTCTGGTACGGAACTTTTCACGGATCTTATCTGCTGCTTTCAGGTCACTGACATCCTGAGGTGTCATTCCGAGAACTCCTGTCTTACCAGCCTCCACAGGCAGCTTTTCCCGGGCAAAGGCTTTAAAAAGCTCCAGATAAGCTTTCCGCTCTCCCGCATCATAAAGCTCCATTCCGTTGGTATTTACCGCAAGCACCGGAAGATCTGTTTTCTTCTCGCACATCCGCCGCAGTGCCTGATGATCCGTTCCGATCACAGCCGGTACCGGTGTTCCGACAATGGCTGCAAAGCCTGCCTCCACCTTTTCTGCCGCATCCACAAGCTTGGCAACCAGGCGGTCATCCCGTCCCAGGATGGCATCCATATCCCGAAGTCCTGCACTGAATACCGCACTTTTCTGTTCAAACCATCTTGGTTCATCAAAACCGCAGACATTTCCCGCACATCCTCCTGCATCACAGATCACGATGATCCCGCCAAGCTCATACAGCACTGACACGGCTCCGGACTGATCTGGTGCAAAGGGTGTCAGATATTTCCGAAGTCCTCTCATACCTTTTCTCCCTTCTGCAAAACTTTCTCTGTCAGTGTCTCAAACAGCCTGCGTACCCCTGCATAGCCATAGGGCTGCCGGTCCTGATTCCACACTGCATTTGGCTGATCCCGGTGATAATATCCTGCATCCTTTCCTATGGTAAGGTTCACTCCGCTCCCGGACGGATCGTAATACAGCATGGTGGGTTCCATATTGGAAAAAACCTTTGTATCCGGACTCAATTCCGCAAGATGCCGTATATATACAAAATTCTCGGCTGTGATAGTTCCGTAGATCTCCGGCACCCGGAAACCATACCGCACCAGGGCCAGGGCCAGCTCAAAGGGATCTCCGTTCATGCACTCCCCTACAGCAAAAGACGCATCCGGACAGACTTCCCGGAATCTTTCCACTGCCTCTTCTGCTGCTTTTTTATACACTTCCTGATCAAAAGAAACTCCAAGAACCTGTCCCAAGGCACGATACTGATTTTCGATCTTATCTGTCTGGTAGAGCCTCCGAAGCTCAATAAAAGGAATCTTCAGCCGATCATGAAAATCCTCCGCTGCAAACCTTGCTTCCGGATGAAGCACCAGATTAAAATTGGCCTGTGACATAGTCTGATATTCTTCATAATCCTTACATCTTGAGATCTCATGGATGGTCTTTACGCCTGCCTGCTGCAGCAGCTCATAAATCTCACAGTCATCAACCAGCGGCGAAAAAAATCCCAGAAGATTGACCACATTTCCCTTTTTCTTCTGTGGCTCAAGGAGGGAGTATAAAGACTGGCGCACATGGACCATAGGCGGCTTTCTGCCCTCACGTGTCAGTGCGTACATGTAACAGGGGCGTACCGGAATATCCACCTTTTCCTCTGCCTTCCGGCAGACACGTTCCATATCCGTTCCCAGAAGTGCATCCACACAGGTAATACAGATCATCACCACAGACGGCTTCTTCTCACAGCAGTCGCAGATCTCTTTTACCGCTTTCGGGATCTTTTTCAGGTGACGGCCTGTAACAATATCCGTCTCGTCCATCATCAGATAAAAAAATCGATCATTGTACTCCGGCATGGAGCTGATAAGAGAAGTATTTCTTCCGCAGCATCCCGGTGCCACGATCAGCATAATGGAATCCGGCACTGCAAGCCCGGCCCGCTTTACGCCAAAGCCCTCCGCTCCCGGAGAATTAAATGCCAGAGTTGCCGGAGAGCTGTAGATCAGATGCTTCCCGGAGATCATCTGCGGAGGGATCATTTCCAGCCCGCCCCGGGCCAGTTCTTCTGCAGTTGCAAAATATGCTTCCTTTTTCATATATCCTCCTTCTCCGTTTCTTCACTTTCCAATAGCTTCCTCGCCAGTGCAAAAAATTTCTCACTGATCTCAGAATTCTCGTCTCCCTCGATCACCGTTTTGCCCTGATCCTCCCATCGGATGATCTCGTCACTTCTCGGGATCTCACCCACGATCGGGATATTATTTTTTTCTGCAAAAGTATTTACTTTTTCCGTTTCATTCTCCACATTCCTGTGATTCAGCACGATCCCGAAGATCCTCGCATAGCTTCGATCCTCAAAATTCCGCACAGCGCTGGAAATATTATTGGCTGCATAGAGTGCCATTTTCTCTCCGGATGTAACAATGAGTACTTTTTCCGCATAGCCCTCCCGGATCGGTGCCGCAAAACCGCCGCATACTACATCCCCAAGAACATCGTAAAGCACTACATCCGGCTTCCAGGTCTCAAAAAGCTTCAGATCCTCCAGAAGCTGAAAGGTTGCGATGATACCTCTGCCTGCACAGCCAAGTCCCGGCGTGGGGCCGCCGGTCTCAATGCAGAGGACTCCACCAAAGCCCTCCTTTGAAATATCCTCCAGCTTTTCCGGCTCCTCATCCTCTTCCCGCATATAATTCATTACCGGCCGTAGAGGTTCTCCCCCTAGAAGATTGATGGTGGAATCCGCCTTGGGATCACAACCGATCTGGATCACTCTCTTCCCCATGGCTGCAAAAGCCGCCGCCAGGTTGGACGTCACTGTAGACTTTCCGATACCGCCCTTTCCGTATACTGCTACCTTCAGCATAAAATCCTCCCTAATTCATTCTGTCCGCTCCCGCAGGTATTTTTCATAAAAAAAGCTCTTTCACGCACAAGGTGAAAGAGTCCCGTATTCCGCTCACAAAACATAGTCAGGCGGATATTCGCGATCCGCATTTGCTGCCTGTTCATAACCGGATAACTGCTTCGCAGCTGATTCGGTTAAGCTGTGCCGGATGAACAACGATTCTTGCTCGGATATTCCTTGCCGTCAAAGTCTGTTTCCTGCTGTATTTTGTTTTAATGCCTCATCCGGATAGAAAGAAAATATTTCATTCCGTCTGAATTTTTCTGTTTTTATTATACAATGGTGTACATTAGTGAGTCAATTGCAACTCTGACTTTTTATACAAAAAAAGACCTCCGGGCGAAATATTTTTAAGCATTTCGCCGAGAAGTCTCTTCTCTGGTCTGCCGGCTCAGAAGCTGCGGCAAAGTTATTCTTATGATAAAGCTTTACTGGATAGAAACTACGTGATATCCCCTGTCTTCCACTACCTTCTTAAGCTCCTCGTTGGATATCTCTCTGTCGTAGGAAACCACTGCCTCACCTTTTTTCAGGCTTACTTTTGCTGCCGCACCGTCAATACGGTTGATGGCTCTTGTGACACTGGCCACACAGTTCTCACAGTGCATACCTGTGATCTTCATGGTTTTCTCGCCCAGCTTGGTTCCATCCAGCTTCTTTTTCGGGATCTCCGGCTTGCTGCCGCCTCCGCAGCAGGCACCTTCCCCCTTCAGATGTTTATATGCACCTTTTCCGGCAAACAACATAATGATGATAACAGCAATGACAACAATTGCATTTGCCATGATTTCTTTCCCTCCTGATCACTTATGCATTCCATTGCACCCGGAGCAGCCGGAACAGCCGGAGCAATGGCCGGCACAACCGCCTGTACGTGTATTACCGGCACAGCCGACACAGCTGAGCCCCTGTTTCTTTCTTGAATAGAGATAACTGATCACAAATACGCCATATGCGATCACCAGTGCCAGTACAATAATATCCGCTATCATACTCATATCTGTCACCCTTTCTTTCGCTGTACAGCCGGTAAACTGCTGCCAGCCTCTGATGAATACTTTTGTAAAAAACTTCCATATTTTTTCAGGCTTATTATAGCACAGAAGACCAGGTATTTACATCCCCGGTCTCCTGCATTTCTTATCATATGTACCGGATCGTTGTTGTATGACCGGTTTTCAATTAATCTGCTGCCTGTACAGATCTCTTTGTAACATCGTTCTGGTTCTTGTACGGATCTGGTCTGAACAGAAGGAAGAGCAGGATCGCTACAAGGATCAGCGCTACGATCGTTCCGATTCCGAAGGAACCGGCACCTGTGACAACAAGACCGATCTGATATACACAAAGTGTTACAACATAAGCAAAAATGTTCTGGAAGAGAATTGCAAACCAGAACCATTTTCTGGACTGCATCTCATGTGCCATTGTAGAAATAGCTGCAAGGCACGGAGAGTCAAGCAGGTTGAACAGCAGGAAAGAAAATGCTGCTACTGCTGTCGGGAACCATGCTTTGATCGCTGCACCGACGATCATGGTATCCTCTGCATCATCACCAGCTACGTTTGCAAGAACACCCATTGTACTTACGATGGACTCTTTTGCGGAGAATCCGGAGATGGAGGCTGCAACCGGCTGCCATTTACCAAATCCAAGAGGGGCAAAGATCGGAGCAAGGATACCGCCAAGGATAGCCATGATACTGTCGTTGCTGTCCTCAACAAATCCGATTCCGCTTCCTGTATTTCCGATGCTGGAAAGGATCCACATGATAACTGTTGCAAGGAAAAGAATGGTACCGGCTTTGATGATGAAGCCTTTCAGTCTCTCCCAAACGTGAAGCAGAACTGTCTTTACAGACGGAATATGATACTGTGGAAGCTCCATTACAAACGGAGCAGGTTTACCGGAGAAAGGTTTGGTTTTCTTCAGAATGATAGCAGATACAAGAACTGCTATAACACCGATAAAGTACATCAGTGGTGTGATGAAACCAGCAGCTACGTAGTCACCGGTTGCATAAGCTGTCATGATGCCACCCATAAGAGCGATAACAGGAAGCTTGGCACCACATGGGATAAATGTCGCTGTCATAATTGTCAGACGACGGTCATTATCTGCCTCGATCGTTTTGGAAGCCATGATTCCAGGGATTCCACAGCCGGAGGAGATAAGAAGCGGGATAAAGCTCTTTCCGGAAAGTCCAAAATGACGGAATACACGGTCCATGACGAATGCGATACGAACCATATAACCGCAGTCTTCAAGGATGGAAAGGAACAGGAACAGAATCGCCATCTGCGGAACAAATCCAAGCACTGCCCCAAGACCACCGATGATACCATCAGATACAAGGCTTACCAGCCAGTCAGCAACACCAGCATTGCCGAGTCCATCCGATACAACACTCTGGATGGTTCCCACAAAGCTGTCATTTGTCCAGTCTGTTACCATGGTACCAACTGTTGTTACCGATACATAATAAACGATGAACATGGTAAGGATAAAGATCGGAAGGCCGAGAATACGGTTCGTTACAATACGGTCGATCTTATCGGAAACTGTCATCTTATTTCCGCTTCTCTTAACGTTTGCAGAAACAACCTTCTGGATGTACTGATATCTTCCATCCGTTACGATACTCTCTGTATCATCATCCTCTGCCTTCTCAAGCTCAGAAGCGATCTCCTCGATCCTGGACTGTGCAGAAACCGGAAGGTTCAGTCCTTCTTTCACCTTGCTGTCTCTCTCAAGAAGCTTTACTGCATACCATCTTCTGTTCTCTTCAGAGATATTTGCAGGAACAAGTCCCTCGATCTCGTTTACAGCCTTCTCAACTGCTTTCGGAAATTCCATCTGCTTCGATGGTACTCTGTGCTGGTTTGCACATTTGATCGCCTCATCAACAACCTCTTTAAGGCCTGTTCCCTTAAGAGCAGATGTCTCAACGATCGGGCATCCAAGTGCGGAGCTTAAGCCTTTTACATTGATATGGATATTGTTCTTCTTCAGAAGATCCACCATATTAAGAGCGATAACAACCGGGATACCGATTTCAAGAAGCTGGGTTGCAAGATACAGGTTTCTCTCGATGTTTGTTGCATCCACAAGATCGATGATCACATCCGGTTTCTCTTTCAGAAGGTAATCACGGCTGACAACCTCCTCAAGTGTATACGGGGAAAGTGAATAGATACCCGGAAGGTCTGTTACCGTTACATCCTTCTGGTTTTTCAGTTTTCCCTCTTTTTTCTCTACAGTAACACCTGGCCAGTTACCAACGTACTGGTTTGCGCCTGTAAGAGCATTGAACATTGTAGTCTTACCACAGTTCGGGTTTCCGGCAAGAGCTATTGTTACAGACATTTTGCATCCTCCTTTTTTTCAGGTCAGAGCCTGACGTTCTGTCATTTTTCGAAGCTTATTTTACTTTACTTCCACACATGCTGCGTCATGCTTACGCAGAGAAAGCTCATAGCCTCTGATGGTGATCTCAACCGGATCTCCAAGAGGAGCTACCTTTCGGATATAAACCTCGCTGCCTTTTGTGATTCCCATATCCATGATACGACGCTTGTAAGCCGGGTCGCCGGTTATCTTGGAAACAACTACTGTAGAACCTACTGCTGCATCACGTAAAGTCATTTCTCTTTTCCTCCCTGTTCATATTCCAATTCCTAATCTATCCTCAACTGCACCTTCCGCAGTTTGGGGCAAATCCACTACCGGTCACTGCCTCTCAGTCCGGTCACACCATAATGTGTCTGGCCATTTCTTTATTGACTGCTACTCTGGAATCCTTGACATTTACGATCAGATTGCCGTCAAACTGGGAAACAACTGTCACTTCCGCATTCTCAACAAAACCAAGGCCTGCAAGAAATCTTCTTGTATCCTCCGCTCCTGAAATACGCTTGATCGTGCCCGTATCACCTGACTGTAAAAATAAAATCGGCTGCATGGAATCCCTCCGTTTCTTTCTAGTAATTAGCTTAATCTAATTAGTTAATTCTAACTCATAGGTTAGTTTATACTAAGTTTTTTCGAATGTCAATCCCCTAAATGAAAAAAGTTAATCAAGATTAAGTTTTTATAAACAAAATATAAAAAAAGTTCCTGCATTTTGAAGTACTTCTGTCTGGCAGAAGGTTGCCTCTCCTTTGCAGGAACTCTGTTCTGATTCTTTTTTTCTGTTTGCAGCCTGTTAAGCTAAAAACCCCTTCCGGAACTTTTTCTTTCTTCCGTGCTGCTCATATTTTATCTCTTAGTGGATCTGATCATCCAGCAGCTTCAGGATCAGATTCTCCGTTTCATTGATTCCGTAGCTTGCGCTGTTGATACAAAGATCGTAATTATCCGGCTTGCCCCACTGAGCTCCGCCGTAAAAATTGTAATACTGTCTGTGCTGGCTGTCCATCTTTTTCAGGAAACGGACTGCCTGCTTCATATTCATCTTCCTTACATCCATAACATGCTGCACACGGATAGCAAAAGGAGCTGTGATAAACAGACTGATATGTGGAATGTGATTGTTTTTGAGGATCGCATCCGCACACCTTCCCATAATGATGCAATCCTCTTTTGAGGCCAGATCGCAGATCAGGTCACTCATGTTAAAGAATACCGCATCCTGTTTCGGAAGGCCATGGTAACGGTTGAATTCCCGGAACCAGCCCTTGAGATCAAATTTATGCTTCTTCTCATATTTATTGAAATCCGCAAAATATTCCGCATCGTTGACCGCGCCCTTTTCCGCCTCAAGACGCCTTAATACCTGATCAAAGATCTCCACATCATAATAGTTGATCCGAAGCTTGTCTGCCAGTCCGAAACCGATATCATTACCGGCACTTCCCTGTGTACGGCTGATGCAGATGACCAGATGGTCATTCTCAGAGATTTTTTCTCTGCGCTTGATCATATGATTCAGCGCCACACGTTCCTTATCCATGATATCCGTAGCAACAAAAGTCTCCGGCAGCGTCAGGATCTCCTGAAAGATCTCATCATATTTCTTCATGAGACGGCTTTTTTCTTCTTTATCCTTGATGGTCCTGGCCATGTTACTGATCAGTGCCATCTCGCTTCGAAGAAGATGTCCGTCCGGTTTGGTATACATCAGAGCACTTAAGTTCCGGATAGTGCCTTCTCTGTCGCCGGTGAAGGTACGTCCAAGGGAAGATCCTACGCTTTCATAAACCTCGCCATCCAGTTCATAAAGTCTGGTGGCAAGCTCTCTGCATTTCTCTCGAATGTTATTATCCTGCATATTGATCCTCCTCCCTTATAAAAAGAATACCAGCATATCGATGATGAACATCGGTACCAGGAAACAAATGGACCATGCCATATATCCGAAGAAGGACGGCATGTTGATACCATTTTCGTCAGAAAGTGTCTTGACCATAAAGTTCGGAGCATTGCCGATATATGTATTGGCGCCCATAAATACAGCACCGCAGGAAATCGCAGAAAGAAGCTTTACAGGAACTGTTCCCAGCGTTGTTGCGATTCCGTTTGTAAATCCAAGAGTTCCTGCTGTTGTCAGAAATACCAGATAGGTCGGCGTGTTATCCAGGAAACTGGACAAAGCTCCGGTCGCCCAGAACATCTGGTACGGCTCAGTGATACCAAGATTCGGTCCTACTGCTTTCAGAAGCATCAGGGCTGGCTGCATGGTGATAAAAATACCGATGAAAAGTACTGCAACCTCCTTGATCGCCCCCCAGGTAAAATGGTTCCGCACACGGATCCTTTTATCTGTTGTCTTAAAGGACAGAAATGCAGCTGCCAGGATCAGGACGATCTCAATGATCGACGGGAAGCTTAAAGTAACCTCGCCGAAAATATGAAGCCCCTTTACATTTCCGGCTGCATCCTGGAATGCAGGCATACCGGGAAGCATTCCACTTAAGATAACACCCACAACGATCATCACAAGGAAGATGATATTATGAAGACCCTCGATCTTAAACTCGGTACCCGGTTTGCTGATATCCGGTTTACGTCCCTCTGCGATATCCTTCTTGTAAGAGCGCATATCCAGATGATAGAACACAAACAGAAGGATCACCATATTAAAGATCAGTACCGGAAAAAGATGAAGGCTCCAGAAAAACGGAACTCCTCGCATGAAGCCCATCAGAAGCGGCGGATCACCGATCGGTGTCAGGCAGCCACCCATGTTGGATACCATAAAGATGAAAAAGATCATAATATGACCCTTTCTCTTTCTCCAGGAATTCATTTTGATCACCGGACGGACCATCAGCATGCTGGCTCCGGTAGTTCCGATACAGCTGGAAAGCAGGGTTCCCAGTGCAAGAAGTCCTACATTTACTCTTGGCGAACCCGCAAAATCGCCCTCAACTGTAATGTTACCGGATACACAGAACAGTCCGAATAACAGGATGATAAATGTAAGATAGTCATTGATCACGCACTCCAGTACTGTTTCCGCAGTTTTTCCGGCACCGTAAACAACTGCAAACGGAATGATCATAAGAACGATCCAGAATGCAACCACAACGGGCTGATGTGACTCCCACCACTCACCCTTTACCAGCGGCATCACTGCAACACACAGAAGAAGGCCCGCAAAAGGGATACAAAGCCACACCGGCACACCAGATCCTGTCCCACCGTTTCCGGCTGCCCATACACCCACAGGACATGCCAGAAATACTGTCAGAAAAGTACACATGACGGTTAATAATTTTTTCAAAATTTTCACCCCTCACATAAAATTTTTTTACCAGTGAAATTATAACATATGGCGTCCTAAAATCAACTGTGTAGATGTGCAATTTATACTCGAGCCCTCTCGCTTTTTTGTGCATTTTGTCGGTGTGTCATAGCAGTTTTTGTTTGTTTTCAAACACACGACCAGATTTTCGGATATTGTTTTCTATATCTGTTATATAATTTATATATATTGTCTCTCTGACAAAAAAGCAGCCGTATTCTCCATCGGTACACTGCCCTTTCCGGAAAATACTGCTGCTTTTGTATCTGTTATTTTTTTATTATTCCATACACTCGTCAAGGATCTCTGCCATCTTGTCGATATCCTCTTTTGTGATCACAAGAGGAGGAACAAGGCGGAGAACATCACTTCCTGCTGAGATCACTAGAAGGCCTTTTGCAAGAGCTTTTTTCACCACGTCTCCTACCGGACGTCCCTTGATCACGATACCCTGCATGAAGCCTTTGCCTCTTCTTGTTTCTGCACAGTCATGCTTTGCAACCAGTTCGTCCAGCTTCTCCTCAAAATACGGAGTAAGCCCCTGCACATGGGAAAGGATCTGATCTTTTTCAAAAATGTCAAATACCTTGCTGACTGCTGCACATACGAAGGGATTTCCGCCGTAAGTGGTTCCGTGGTCGCCTGGCTTCAGGGAAGCTGCAGCTGCTTTTTTGTTCAGCACAAAAGCCCCTACCGGAACACCACAGCCAAGTGCTTTGGCACAGGTCATGATATCCGGCTGTACTCCATATGCCTGCCATGCAAAATAATGTCCGGTACGTCCCATACCGCACTGGATCTCGTCCAGGATCAGGATGATATCCTGCTCATCACAAAGCTTACGTAAGCCTTCCAGGAACTCTTTTGTAGCCGGATAAATACCGCCTTCTCCCTGTACGGTCTCGGTGATGATGGCACAGGTCTTATCTGTGATCTGATTCTTTACACTCTCAAGATCATTGAAATCTGCAAATTTCACCCCACCCATCAGCGGCTCAAAGGGTTCTCTGTAATGTGCATTGCCTGTCACGGAAAGAGCGCCGATGCTGCGGCCGTGGAAGGAATGGTTCATGGCAATGATCTCATGGTCTGCATGGCCATCTCTTTCGTAGGCATATTTCTTGGCAGCCTTCAGAGCACCCTCAATGGCCTCTGTACCACTGTTTGTAAAGAAAGCTTTTTCCATATGGCTTGCCTGTACAAGTCTGGCTCCTGCATCAATGATCGGCTCATTGTAGTACAGGTTGGAAATATGCATCAGCTTGTCGATCTGGGATTTCAATGCTTCGTCATAGCCCGGATAATGATATCCCAGGGCATTTACAGCGATACCTGCCGCAAAATCCAGATATTCCTTTCCTTCGGAATCATAGAGGTAACAGCCCTCGCCTTTTTCAAAAACTACCGGAAAACGGTTATATGTATGAAGAATACTGGCTTCAGATTCTTCCATCTGTTCATTCATGCTCATTGTAATATTTCTCCCCATCATCTTTTAAAATTGCAGTACCAATACCTTTGTTTGTAAATATCTCAAGCAGTAAGCTGTGCGGGATCCTTCCATCCAGGATATGGACTCTGTTTACACCATGCTCGATAGCGTCAATACAGTTTTTCAGCTTCGGAATCATACCGCCGCCCACAGTACCATCTGAGATCAGGTTCTCAGCCTCATCTACACGAAGCTCGGAGATCAGAGTGGAGGGATCATCTGCCTCTCTGTAAACACCCTCAATGTCAGACAGGAAGGCCAGCTTCTCTGCCTCAACTGCCTCTGCAATGGCGCAGGCTGCATCATCCGCATTGATATTGTAGGAATCAAAATTTTCGTCAAAGCCGATCGGGAATACGATCGGAAGGAAATCTCTTTCCAGAAGGTCCTGGAGGATCTTCGGATTAACCTTTGTAACCTCACCTACGTAGCCGATGTCTTCGCCTTTGGAAAGCTTCTTTTTGCACTGGAGAAGACCGCCGTCCTTGCCGCTGACACCTACAGCCTGTACGCCGAGAGATTCTACCAGAGTAACAAGCTCCTTGTTTACTTTTGCAAGAACCATCTCTGCGATCTCCATAGTGTCTTTATCCGTTACACGGAGACCGTTTACAAAATGCGGCTCCATGCCGACTTTACCGACCCAGCGGCTGATTTCCTTGCCGCCGCCGTGAACAATGATCGGTTTGAAACCGACTAATTTCAGAAGGACTGCGTCCTTGATGACATTACGCTTTAATTCTTCATCAAGCATGGCGCTTCCGCCGTATTTGATGACTACGATCTTGCGGTTGAACCGCTGGATATATGGCAGGGCTTCTATGAGCACCTCTGCTTTGTCAAGATATTTCTGATTTACCATGTGGGTGTCTCCTTTTTTTGAAAAATGATATGGGTGAAAAAGGTTTTGTTGTTGTGTGTTGGACGGATTTGTTTTTTGTTGTAATTTTGTCTCAGCTGACAGCTGTGGGATTTGCGAGGAGGGGAAGCACTCGGAGTTCCGAAGGCCGTTTCCCCTCCTCGCGCTCCTCCCCTCCGGCCACGGGAAACGGGCTGTTGCCCGCGTTGCGGGCAAAGCGCCTGCTGCGGACAGGCTGCGTTGCATACTTCTTTTTTTACGGACAGGCTGCTGCAAGCAGCCGCTTCCGACGCGCTTTCGCCGAAGGCGAACAGCCCGTCAGACAGTCTTCGGCAATTGACGTTTAACACGACACAACTTCCGAGTTCCCGCCCTGAGGTTTCTCACGTTCGTCACTCAGTCTTCGGCAACTGACGTTTAACACGACACAACTTCCGAGTTCCCGCCCTGAGGTTCCTCACGTTCGTCACTCAGTCTTCGTCGACTGACGTTCAACACACCACAGCCAAGCGTGCCCAACGGAGGGGGTTCTTAGGGGGAGCGTGCGGGCTTCGCAACTTTGAGCTCGCTCCCCCTAAGGGTTTTCTCAGCTTACAAACTGAAACAAAACTACAACCAAAATCCACCCATAAAAACCATTCTACAGAGTTCTTACATCAAGAACGATAATCCGCATTGATCTTTATGTAATCATAGGTGAGGTCGCATCCCCATGCAGTTGCGGATGCATCTCCCATCTTCATATCCGCGATGGCTGTCACTGCCTCTTCGGAGAGGATCTTAGTAGCTTCCTCTTCGCTGTAGCCTGTAGAAACTCCATTTTCAATGATCTTGATCTTTCCTGCTTTGCTCTCAAAGTAAAGATCTACCTTTTCCGGATCGAACTGAACGCCGGAGTAGCCGAGGGCACAGAGGATCCTTCCCCAGTTTGCATCGTGACCGTAAATGGCTGCCTTTGTTAAGGAAGATGTTACTACGGATTTACTTAAGGTTACGGCTTCTGCCTTGGTGGCTGCGCCGATGACCTTGACCTCGAAGAGTGCAGTTGCACCTTCTCCGTCACCTGCGATCTTTTTGGCAAGGGTTGTGTTTACGTAGTTAAGAGCCTTTTTGAATTCTTCATAATCTGCGTTTTTCTCTGTGATCTTCGGATTGCCGGCCTGTCCGTTTGCAAGGAGGAGAACGGTATCGTTTGTGGAGGTATCTCCGTCAACGGATACCATGTTGTAGGTGTCCTTGATATCCTCACTGAGTGCTTCCTGAAGAAGCTCCTTGGTGATATCCACATCACTGGTGATAAATCCAAGCATCGTGCACATGTTGGGGTGGATCATTCCGGAGCCCTTGCACATACCGCCTACCGTTACGGTTTTTCCACCGATCTCGATCTCTACCGCTGCCTCTTTCTTCTCGGTATCTGTTGTCATGATAGCTTTTGCTGCCTCAAGGCCTGCCTCGCGGCTTCCCTCAAGCTTCGGTGCCATGGCTTTTACTCCGTTTGCGATACGGTCAATAGGAAGCTGCATTCCGATAACACCTGTGGATGCTACCAGAACACTATCCTCCGGGATCCCAAGGCTTTCGGATGCCGCCTTGGCTGTTTCCCTGCAATAGCCAAATCCTTCCTCACCGGTACATGCATTGGCGATTCCGCTGTTGCAGATCACGGCTCTTGCGCCCTGATGATTATATACAATGTCCTGATCCCATCTTACCGGAGCTGCTTTTACCACATTGGTTGTGAAGGTTCCTGCAGCCACACAGGGAACCTCACTGAATACCATAGCCATATCAGTACGGCCTTTATATTTGATCTCTGCTGCAGTTGACGCTGCCTTAAAACCTTTTGCGGCTGTAACGCCGCCGTCGATGATCTTCATATTATATATCTCCTCTCAACGGTGATGCCGGATCCTGTCCGCTGTACCAGATCGAATATCTCAGTCTATTCAGTCAAAATCCTTCGGCATCCACCATATTTTATTTGTGATCCGCCTGTTTTACGGGCACATCGGGATCTGTTTCAGTCCTTCGTTCTCGTCAAATCCAAACATCAGGTTCATGTTCTGAACAGCCTGTCCTGCTGCACCCTTTACCAGGTTGTCGATAGCGCCCATCATGATGACTCTCTTTGTTCTCGGATCGATCTTGAAGTTCACGTCCACAAAATTGCTGCCTTCTACATTTCTTGTCTGCGGGCATACATCCTTGTTCAGGACACGTACAAAAAACTCGTCCTTATAATATTTGTCATAAGCTGCTTTTACTTCCTCGTAGGTAACATCCCTGGTCAGGGAGGCATATGCTGTTACCAGGATTCCACGGTTCATCGGAACAAGATGTGGGGTAAAGTTGATCATCACTTCCTGTCCGCATGCATATCCAAGCTGATCCTCAATCTCCGGTGTATGTCTGTGTGTGGCAACGCCGTAAGCTTTGATGCTCTCGTTTACCTCACAGTAGAGATTCGGGACCTTGGCTCCTCTTCCTGCTCCGGAGGTTCCGGACTTGGCATCAATGATAATGGTGTTCGGATCAATGAGGCCTTCCTTTAACAACGGATAAATAGACAGTGTGGAGCATGTCGGATAGCATCCCGGGTTGGCGATCAGCCTTGCATTCTTAATATCCTCACGGTTGATCTCGCAGAGGCCATAAACAGCTTCCTCGATAAACTGCGGAGCCTTATGCTCGATCCCGTACCATTTCTCATATTTTTTCACATCTTTAATACGGAAATCTGCGCTTAAGTCGATCACCTTACATTTGGAAAGGATTTCTTCATTGATAAGGGATGCACAAAGGCCCTGTGGTGTTGCTGTAAAGATCACATCTACCTCATCTGCAAGTACAGCCATGTTGTCATCCATACATTTGGCATCCACCAGCCTGAAAAAATTCTGATAAATATCTGCGTACTGCTGATCTATGTAGCTTCGGGAGCCGAACCATTTAATCTCAACGTCCTTGTGTCCAAGAAGAAGTCTTACGATCTCATTTCCTGCGTATCCTGTCGCACCGATAATTCCTGCTTTAATCATCTTTCACATTCCTCCTCTGCCGTTTTTCCTACAGCTTAATACCCCCTGCAGAAGCGTTTGCTATTCTTATTTATGCCTCTTTTTTATGTCTTCTGATATCTGAATCTTCTGCACAGGTCAGACAGACATCTTAAACCTGTCCGTACTGCCAGTTCATATGTCCGCCTTGTCAATGGATAGATTATACATCTTCTCTGCATATTATGCAATAGTCATTTTTTTGATTTTTCACAGCCTTTTCTGTTTTTCCTGTATTTTCTTATAATAACGCCTACTTTCAGATGCATTTTTATGCAAATTTTTTTTCATATTTTTCAAATTATCTCTTGCATATTTATAAAATCTGGTGTATATTAAGCCATGTCGACAGGACAGCCGAAAATTTTGTTTTGTTGTACATGAATATTTATTCACTCTGGTAAAGTTGTAAAACGGTATAATTTTTTCCAGATAACGTAAAAAAATCCACCGTCCCGGAAATGTCCGGAGCGATACAAAATCAAAAAAATCCCAGGAGGACATATATTATGAAAGAAAAAGTTGTTTTAGCGTATTCCGGTGGTCTTGATACCACAGCCCTGATCCCGTGGCTGAAAGAAACCTTTGATTACGACGTTGTCTGCTGCTGTGTAAACTGCGGACAGGGAAACGAGCTGGACGGTCTTGAGGAAAGAGCAAAAATGTCCGGTGCTTCCAAATTATATATCGAGGATATCGTTGATGAATTCTGCGATGACTTCATCATGCCATGTGTAGAGGCTGGTGCTGTATACGAGCATTCTTATCTTCTCGGAACTTCCATGGCTCGTCCGGTCATTGCCAAGAAACTGGTTGAGATCGCACGTAAAGAGGGTGCCGTTGCTATCTGCCACGGTGCTACCGGTAAAGGAAATGACCAGATCCGTTTCGAGCTTGGCATCAAGGCTCTTGCTCCGGACATCAAGATCATTGCTCCATGGCGTATGACAGATCTGTGGACCATGCAGTCCCGTGAAGATGAGATTGAGTTCTGTAAGGCTCATGGCATCACTCTTCCATTTGATGCAAGCCACAGCTACAGCCGTGACAGAAACCTCTGGCACATCAGCCATGAGGGACTCGAACTTGAGGATCCATCCCAGGCTCCGAACTATGATGACATGCTTGTATTAAGCGTAACACCTGAGAAAGCCCCGGATAAAGAAACTGAGATCACCATGACATTCGAGCAGGGTGTTCCGAAAACACTCAACGGAAAAGCAATGAAGGTTTCCGAGATCATCACAGAGCTGAACAAGCTTGGCGGCGAGAACGGCATCGGTATCGTTGATATTGTTGAGAACCGTGTTGTTGGTATGAAATCCCGTGGCGTTTATGAAACTCCTGGCGGAACGATCCTGATGGCAGCACATGACCAGCTTGAGGAACTGATCCTTGACCGTGAGACAATGGAAGCCAAGAAAAAACTTGGCAGCCAGTTTGCACAGGTTGTTTACGAAGGAAAATGGTACACACCTCTCCGTGAGGCTATCCAGGCATTTGTTGAGTCTACTCAGAAATATGTTACCGGCGAGGTTAAATTCAAGCTTTACAAAGGAAACATCATCAAGAATGGTACAACCTCTCCGTACAGCCTTTACAATGAGTCTCTCGCTTCCTTCACAACCGGTGATATGTATGATCACCATGATGCAGACGGATTCATCACTCTGTTCGGTCTGCCGCTGAAGGTTCGTGCCATGAAGCTTGCAGAAGTTAAGAATAACCAGAATCAGAACTGATCTTGCCGGATATTGCTCCGACAGATCATAAAAATGCCCCGGGAAGCTATATAAGTTCCCCGGGGTCTTTTGTTATGTACTGCTTTGATCTTATAATAGATTTGATCACATAATATCTAATAAACGAAAGGTTTTTTATCATGAACTCACAGAAAATGCCTCTGAAAAATTCTCTCTGCCTGCTTCTGGCCGCAACGATCTGGGGAATCGCCTTCGTTGCCCAGAGTGTAGGCATGGAATATGTTGGCCCCTTCACCTTCAACGGCGTCCGTTCCCTGATCGGTGCCGCTGTCCTGGTTCCGGTGCTCTTTATCCTGAACCGTTCCGGAAATAAATCCTCTGCTGCCACAGATTCCGCAATACCGGAATCCTCATCAACACTTTCAGAAAAAGCCGTATCCGCCACTCCATATAACAGCCGTGACCTGTGGCTGGGCGGCATTGCCTGCGGATCCGCTCTTTTTGCTGCGAGCAGCTTCCAGCAGTTTGGTATCCAGTACACAACTGTAGGAAAAGCCGGCTTCATCACCGCCTGCTACATTGTCATCGTCCCGATCATCGGAATTTTCCTGAAAAAGAAATGCAGTCCCTTTATATGGGCAGCCGTTGTCATGGCACTGGCCGGGCTTTATCTTCTCTGCATCACAGACGGATTTTCCATTGGCCTCGGAGATATTCTTATGCTGGTATGTGCTTTTCTCTTTTCCCTGCACATTCTGGTCATTGACTATTTTTCTCCGAAGGCAGACGGTGTAAAGCTTTCCTGTATCCAGTTTCTGGTCTGCGGGATCCTGTCCATGATCCCGGCACTTATTCTGGAACATCCGCAGATTTCTTCCATTCTCACTGCATGGCTGCCGATCCTGTATGCCGGCGTGATGTCCTGCGGTGTTGCCTACACCCTGCAGGTCGTAGGCCAGAAAAATGTGAATCCCACAGTTGCTTCTCTGATCCTTTCTCTTGAATCCTGCATCTCCGTGCTTGCAGGCTGGGTGCTCCTGGATCAGAAGCTTTCCATAAAAGAGCTCCTTGGATGTGTCATCATGTTTGCAGCCATCATCCTGGCACAGCTGCCGGAAAAAGAAAATAAATAAAAAACAGGCAGCCGGTTTGGTATTTTACCTTCCGGCTGCCTGTCTGCATGCATGTTTCTTATTCTGCTGCTTCTTCCTTCTTAATGAAGTTATTATAATGTGCCTTGATCTTATCAAAGCTCTCCTGGCTGATGTCGTGCTCCATCTTGCAGGCATCCTCCATTGCAATCTCGGCCGGAACCCCAAGTCCCTCCAGCATCCTGGCAAGAACAATGTGACGCTCATAAATCTGATTGGCGATCTCTGCCCCCTTCTCCAGAAGTGTCACGGTACCGTAACGGTCCATAGCAATATAACCGTCTTCACGAAGAAGCTTCATTGCGTGACTGACGCTTGGCTTGGAAACACCAAGTCTGGTCGCAATATCAATAGAACGGACTCCTCCGCCTTTTTTGGATAAAACCAGAATTGATTCAAGATAATCCTCTGCTGACTGTCTGATCTCCATACAAAATCCTCCCTGCAAAAATTTAACTCTATATAGACCCTCTGAAGGGATCTGAATCCCATTCCTTCCCTGTTCTACAGGCGAATATTAACTTTTAATATACCGCTTAAAGGATGTTGTGTCAAGCATTTCGTACATGTTTATCTTGACATTAAAAATAATTTCCCCGATAATAGTAGCTGAACAATACAGCTGTTCTATAGCAGCCCGGAATCCTTTCCAGTGGTGCTGTCTTTTTGAACAGTAAAGAAAGGAGATTTTTTATGCTCAAAACCCTTCTGGCCCAGGTCAGGGAGTTTAAAAAGGCATCGTTTCTCACGCCTTTTTTCATGATCCTGGAAGTTCTCTTTGAGACTCTGATCCCCCTGGCCATGGCTTCCATCATTGATAAGGGTGTGGAAGCCGGAAATATCGGCCATATCTATCGGATGGGTGCAGTTATGGTAGTTCTTGCCCTGTGCGGACTCTGGTCCGGCGTCATGGGAGGAAAATACGGAGCACTGGCCTCCACAGGCTTTGCCAGAAACCTCCGAAAAGCCATGTACACCAACATCCAGACCTTTTCTTTTTCCAACATCGACAAATACAGCACTGCCGGCCTGATCACCCGTCTTACCACAGATGTGACCAACCTGCAGAACGCTTATCAGATGATCCTTCGTATGTGTACCCGTGCACCGGCCAGTCTGATCTGTGCCATGGTCATGGCATTTCTTATCAATGCAAAGCTTGCAAGCATCTATCTTGTCGCTGTTATCTTCCTCGGTGGCTGTCTGATCTTTATCATGCAGAAGGCCACTGTATACTTCCAGGCCGTGTTCCGTAAATACGATGATCTGAACGCAAGTGTCCAGGAAAACATCGGCGCTGTGCGTGTGGTCAAGGCCTATGTCCGCGAAGGCTACGAGATCAGTAAATTCCAGAAAGCCTGCAACAAAGTATACGAAATGTTCTTAAGTGCTGAGAAGATCGTTGTCATGAACATGCCCCTGATGCAGTTTACCGTTTATGCCTGTATCCTGGGGATCAGCTGGCTCGGTGCCAAAATGATCGTAGGCAGCTCCCTTACTACCGGTGAGCTTATGAGCCTTCTCACCTACTGCATGAACATTCTCATGAGCCTTATGATGCTTTCCATGGTTTTTGTTATGGTGACAATGAGTATTGCCAGCGCAGAGCGTGTTACGGAAGTTATCAATGATACTGCTGACATCACAGATCCGGAGGATCCGGTAACAGATGTCCCGGACGGAAGTATCGTCTTCGATCATGTAAATTTCAGTTATAAGAAAGACAGTCAGGAACCCGTTCTGAAAGATATCAATATCTCGATCCGCTCCGGCGAGACCATAGGGATCATCGGCGGTACCGGAAGTGCAAAATCCAGCCTTGTCAACCTGATCAGCCGTCTTTATGACGTAACGGATGGTTCTGTTTCCGTAGGAGGCATCGACGTCCGTAAATACCATCTGGAATCTCTCAGAAATCAGGTTTCCGTTGTTCTTCAGAAAAATGTACTTTTCTCAGGAACCATTCTGGAAAATCTCCGCTGGGGTGACAAAAATGCCACAGAAGAGGAATGCCGCCGCGCATGCCAGCTTGCCTGTGCCGATGATTTCATCGAAAAAATGCCGGACAAATACAACACCTTCATTGAACAGGGCGGCTCCAATGTTTCCGGAGGCCAGAAGCAGCGTCTCTGTATCGCCCGTGCTCTTCTGAAGAAGCCGAAGATACTGATCCTGGATGACTCCACCAGTGCAGTAGATACTGCCACAGACGCAAGGATCCGCCGTGCTTTTGCTGAGGAGATCCCGGATACCACCAAGCTGATCATCGCACAGCGTGTTTCCAGCCTCCAGAACGCGGACCGGATCATCGTTATGGATAACGGGGAGATCAACGGTTTTGGTACCCACGAGGAGCTTCTTAAGACCAACGCCATTTATCAGGAAGTATTTCATTCACAGACCGGCGGTGCCGGTGATTTTGACGAGGGAGGTGAGCCGGCTTGAAAAAACAGAACATGAAAGGCCCGGGCGGTCCTGGCCCAAAGGGTATGGGAACACCGGAACAGCCGGGAAAGCTTCTGGGACGCCTTGCCCGTTATATCTTTAAAAACTACAGTATCCATATCGTGATCGTGGTGATCTGCATTTTTGTCAGTGTTCTTGCCAATGTACAGGGAACCATGTTCATGAAAACCCTGATTGACCAGTACATCACACCTCTTCTCTCAGCAGATACACCGGATTTCGGGCCTCTGGCTGCAGCCATCGCACGTGTGGCATGCTTTTACGCCATTGGTGTTATTGCCACCTATACTTATAACCGTATCATGATCAATGTTTCCCAGGGAACTTTACGTAACCTCCGAAACGATATGTTCGCAACGATGGAAACGCTTCCCATCAAATATTTCGACACTCACGCACACGGTGATATCATGTCCATCTACACCAACGACATTGATACCCTGCGCCAGATGATCAGCCAGAGCTTTCCGCAGCTGCTTTCCAGTGTGATCACCATCGTCAGCGTTCTTGTAAGTATGCTGATCCTGAATGTTCCGCTTACTGTAGTTACCCTGCTTATGGTTGCCATTATGATGACTGCCAGCCGGAAGCTTGCAGGCCTGAGCGGAAAATATTTCCTGGAGCAGCAGACCAATCTTGGTATTGTCAATGGTTATATTGAAGAGATGATGGAGGGTCAGAAGGTTGTCAAGGTCTTCTGCCATGAGGACGAAAGCATCCGGAAATTCGATGAACTGAACGACCAGCTTTTCACCAGCGCAGACAATGCAAACCGTTTCGCCAACATCCTGATGCCGGTAGTCGCACAGCTTGGAAATGTCAGCTATGTGATCTGCGCCATGGTGGGCGGTATCCTTGCCATCAACGGCATCGGCAGCTTCACACTTGGCGGGCTTGCCAGCTTCCTGACCTTCAATAAGAGTTTCAACATGCCTATCAACCAGGTCAGCCAGCAGTTCAACAGTATTGTTATGGCTCTTGCAGGTGCAAAACGTATCTTTGATCTTCTGGATGAAAAGCCGGAAGTGGATGAAGGCTACGTTACTCTCGTCAATGCAAAAGAGGAAAATGGTGTTCTTACCGAATCCGACAAACGTACCGGCCGCTGGGCATGGAAGCATTTCCACAAAGCTGAGGGTACCACTGATTATATCGAGCTGAAGGGTGATATGGTCCTGGAGGATGTAGACTTTGGTTATAATTCCAACAAAATCGTTCTCCATGACATCAACATGTATGCACAGCCAGGCCAGAAGATCGCTTTTGTAGGCTCTACCGGCGCCGGAAAAACCACCATCACCAATCTTCTGAACCGTTTTTACGACATTCAGAAGGGTAAGATCCGTTATGACGGCATCAACATCACCAAGATCAAAAAAGATGATCTCAGACGCTCCATGGGCATCGTTCTTCAGGATACCAACCTGTTCACAGCAACCGTTATGGAAAATATCCGCTACGGAAAGCTGGATGCCACAGATGAGGAGGTTATCGCAGCAGCAAAGCTTGCCAACGCCGACGGTTTCATCCGCAGGCTTCCGCAGGGTTATAATACCCTTCTCCGCGGGAACGGTGCAAACTTAAGTCAGGGCCAGAGGCAGCTTCTCTCCATTGCCCGTGCAGCCGTTGCAGACCCGCCCGTCCTGATCCTGGACGAGGCCACCAGCTCCATTGATACCCGTACCGAAAAGCTTGTACAGGATGGTATGGATAAGCTGATGGAAGGCAGGACGACCTTTGTGATCGCCCACAGACTTTCCACAGTACGCAACAGTGACTGCATCATGGTCCTGGAGCAGGGACGCATCATCGAGCGTGGTTCCCATGAGGAACTGCTTGCACAGAAGGGCCGGTATTATCAGCTGTATAACGGCTGATCCAGGCTCACAGTTATTTTCGATCTATAGCAATACAAAAAACATGCAGGGTATATCTTTTCCGATAGTCCTGCATGTTTTTTTATGCTATAATCCTTGATTGAAATCTATTTTTCCGGAAAGGAGTCTCCGTATTTTTATATATGAAACAGACTGAAGAATATTACTACGGCAGAATGCCGAAAGATAAACAAAACGTGTACCGTGCAATGCTTCACGGGCTTATGGAGCTTTCTGATGAGTTCCTGATCCCGCAGGTACCAACCACCGATGGAAACTGGCTCTATGATGTATTTTTCCAGCTTCGTCTTGATCACCCGGAAATTTTCTGGGCTGTGGGGTTTAAATACCGTTATTACAAGGACTCGCCAAATCTGATATTGATTCCTGAATACATCTTCGACAAAAATAAAATCCGGGAGCACCAGAAAGCCATGGGCGCCCGCGTAGACAAGCTTGTGCGCCCCGCTATGAAGTTTTCCGAGTGGGATAAGGAAAAATATGTCCATGACTTCATCTGCGAAAATATCCGCTACGACAAGCTGAAAAAGCCATATTCCCACGAGATCATCGGGCCTCTGGGCCATGGTGTCGGTGTCTGCGAGGGAATTGCCAAATCTGTAAAGGTTCTCTGTGATACTCTCGGTGTGTGGTGTATTATCGCCATCTGTGGGAACAATCCGGAAAAAGGGATCAAATACCGTCATACCTGGAACATTGTCCGGATCAACGGACAGTACTATCACCTGGACGCCACCTTCGACAATACTCTGGGCAAAAGCGAAGATGGTTCCGTCAGCATCCGCTATGATTATTTCAACCTGGATGACAAAAATATCTTCCGGGACCACGAGCCTCTGATTGCTCCGGCCCCTCCCTGCCCGGACGGAAATCACTTCTACTACCGCGAGAAAAAGCTGTCCTTCACAAAGCCGGAGGACGTATACAAACGTGCCCTCCAGGCTGCCAAAAAGGGCCGTGAATTCACGTTTCACTGGAGAGGCGGTTATCTCACCCGCGAGATCCTGTCCGACCTTGTAGACCAGATCCAGGCCGCCGGAAAGACCCGAGACAAAAAAGCCATCATCACCCTCAACTGGCCCCAGGCTGTACTACGGTTTCATTTTGTGGAACAGCATGCGGAAGGAAAGGTGTTTATTGAGGAAGTGAATGAAGGAGAAAAATTGTAAAGTCATTCATAAAATTTCCACATCAAAATGCCACAGATGCATCAGTAATGATCTGTGGCATTTTATTATGAGCATTATTCTGAAAATACAAAAGACCTTCTATAAAATCAAATTTACAGAAAGTCTCTCAGCTATAGCGATGCGCTAATTTCCCGGATCGCTATGATGCGGATAACAGGACTTGAACCTGCACGGTTGCCCACTGGTACCTAAAACCAGCGCGTCTGCCAATTCCGCCATATCCGCATATTCAATTATGTTTTCATCCTGTCTGATGATAAAAAAATAACGGAAAGCAAATGCTTTCCGCTAATGAGGCATCGGGGATTCGAACCCCGGACAACTTGATTAAAAGTCAAGTGCTCTACCGACTGAGCTAATACCCCATAAAAAAGGACTGGGCTAGCTGGATTCGAACCAGCGAATGCAGCAGTCAAAGTGCTGTGCCTT